>Ga0228535_1000363_pt1 | contig 136090 bp, 134 predicted proteins | sample SJ1metagenome_FD_168457 | JGI IMG/M metagenome (GOLD analysis project Ga0228535, IMG submission 168457) | Enriched culture of PCE-dechlorinating microbial communities from Ithaca, New York, USA - SJ1 | ecosystem: Engineered > Modeled > Simulated communities (microbial... > Unclassified...
GGACATAACGACATCTCCCCTGCACAGTAAACCTATGAGACTCAGCACTGCTCTCTGCCTTTAGTGCTAGAAATAATATCCCGGATTCCTGGAAGTTATCCAAGGTCCGGGATATTTGACGCTTACGGGCGACAGGTAGCTCCATAAGCTTACGCATTTCTGCGTCCCGTAGCACTTAAGCGCATGCTTATGACCCGAGTAGAGATAGTATGAGTCGCCCGTCCTGAGCAGGTTTTGCCGCATGTTCCCGTCTTTGTCGTCAACGGCCAATATCATCTCCCCCTCGATTATGAACGCCAGCTCGTCCGTGGTATGGGGCATGGCTATCTTAGCGAAGCCCTGGCTGTTGGTAGGATAGAGAGTGATTAAAAGCCCCTTGATCTTTTTCATCAGTCCGTGCGTCAAAAGCTCATATTTCACAATGCCCTCGCGGTAAAATATCACCTTGCGGTCCTCTTTATGTATATGTACTGTGTCTTTATTGAAATCCATCCTCAAAAAATCGACTACGTCCATCTCAAAAGCGGCACAGATCTTCGCTATGGCGTCGAGCGTCACGCTTCCCTGATTCCTCTCCACCTTGCTCAGGTAAGAGATAGAAAAGCCCGTCGCCCTGGCCACATCTTCAAGCGTCATGTTCTTAATCTTTCGAAGGGTTTTGATGCCAGCTCCGATCAAATCTGTTTCGGTCATCGGAAAATCCGCCCCCTCACATTATGAGAAACCTTCACAATATTATCTTACTATAAAATCGTTTTTTATGCTAACGCCTGTTCGACCAAACCGGGTCAGACGGAAATCAAAGCCCGTAGCGCCTGCCGATTTGTTCAAGCGCTTCGGTCCACGCCGCATACGCTCCTGACCCCCTCATGATCCTGAGCCCCAGTTCGTTCATGCCGTTAGGTGTAGTGTGCTTTAACAAAAACGGCTCTATGTCCTCGGTACAATCGTTTCTCATAAGTACGGACAGCGCTTCGTTCATCAGCGTAGTGTAATCCAGCGCGCTCTTAAAATCTATGCCCTTTGACATGCCCCATCTGACGGTCTCGCCGACGAGAGCGTAATAAGAGACCATCATGCCGGTTATGGCGGCAAGGATTTCAAGATCTTTCTCCGTTCCGACTTTGACAACAGAGCCTAAAAGCGCAAGCAGAGACTCACATTTAGCGTCCTCTCCATAAAGGACGACGGGACCCATGCGGCGCGCGGCAAACGGCAGAGGCACGCATCTCACTATGCTTGCTGCCGGTTCAAACCAGCTTCGCGCCTCAGCCAGCTTAATGCCGGCTGCTATGTGCACGATACGGTTCTCAGGCCTTATCCTGAGCGATGGCGCCACCTGCCTGAGTACGTCGGGTACCAGCGCCGGAAAAATAACCTCGGCGGCGTCAACCACGTCTTGATTGGACCTGACCGCCTTTACCTTGTCGGGGCATAGCGCCTCTAGCGCCTCCGCTTTTGCTGGGTTACGGTTGAACACAAAAATCCGCCCCGTGAAATCAGAAGCGCCGCAAAGACCCTCCGTAAGCGCGGACGCGATGCCGCCGCACCCAAGGAAACCCACCGCCGTATCAATTTTATCCATCAAAGTCACCTCTTTGTTCAACTGTGCATCTTGTTGTCCGAGATTTTAGCATATTCCATAATCGCCATGCCATTACGGATTTTACATCGGTGTAAAAAAAATTTTTGTTTATAAAAAAAATTGGTAATCTCAAAATATACGCATATAATGCAGGATAGTATCACGCCGGTAATGTCAGAGCAGCTTTTTGCGGGTTACCTTAAAAAGATAGCTCAAAAAGCCAGGGAGTTCGTTAAAATACACACAATAAAAGCAATTTCAGCCAGTTGCTTAAATAAGTTTAGGTAATTTTAAATGAAATATTCAGAATGTTATGGTTTTGGCGGACAGATCTAATCTTATCAGATTTTATAATATCAAACTTTTTGAAATATATAAATAAAACATATATAAGGAAGCGTGATTTCATTATGAAGAGAATGAAGCTTGGCATGCATACCTATACACTTCACCTGAGCGGTTTTGGCGAAAGCTGGGGATTTGGCGGAGCGTACGCGTTTGAGAAGACAATGAACCTGACGCAGCTGATGGACAAGGCGGTTGAATGGGAGCTCGACGGGCTGCACGTAACTAACGTAGACCTTGAGACGCTTGACCCCGCGCACCTTGCCGAGGTAAAGGCCGCCGCTGAGTCCCGCGGCCTGTATCTGGAGTACAACGTCTCGTTCAACGCTCCAAGCGACCCGCGTGTCAATTCGACCGTGAGGGACGCGTTGCTGAACGCGAAGGCGATGGGAGCGGACCTGGTCAAATTCAGCCTTGACATCGAACGTCCGCGCCCGCTCTACGGCAGCTGCTTCCATCCCGACGTAATGCGCCAGCTCAGCGACAGATACGACGAGTTCAAGAAAAACCTTCCTCTCATGGAAGAGCTCGGGCTTAAGATCTCTATCGAGAACCATTGCGACACCTACGCCGACGAGGTCATCTGGCTGATAAGGCAGCTCAACCATCCGGATGTAGGGGCATGCCTTGATACCATCAACTCTCTTGTCGTTTTGGAGGGACCTGAAGCCTGCGTGGAAAAGATGGCGCCCTATGCCAACTGCTGCCATTTCTGCGACAACAAGATAGTCGTGGATCCAGACGGCACGCATTCCATAGGCGCGGCTATAGGGCAGGGGGACATCGACTGCGCGAAGGTCCTGCGTACATTAATAGAAAAGGCTCCGCTCGACCGCATCACCTTTGAGGTGGAATATGAGATCGGCGGCGACCCAATTGAAGTCGCGCGCGAAAAAGAGATCCAGGCCTGCAGAGCAAGCATCGACTACCTGCGTAACGTACTGAAGGTGGGCGTGCGAAACAGATAGCGCTTAAGCTCTTCAACCTATTGGTCGTAATAACGGCACGACGTTATTATCATAATAAAGGAGGCAACAAATATGAGAAAAATCATCGCGTTTGCAATTTTTACTATCTTCTGTTGGATGTCTTTGTCATTTGTCAATGAGGCTGCGGAAGCGGCTCATAAGTACAAGCTGGCGGCTCACTATCCGGCTGGGTATTACGTGAATAACGGCTTCCGCAGAGTTGCGGAACGTGTCAAAAAGGCCACGAACGGCGAGGTCGACATTGTCATGTATGAGTCAGGACAGCTAGGCGGCTATGAGCAGGCCTTTCAGGAAGTTATGCGCGGCACTATAGACATGACGACGAATTTCCCGACGTCCCGCTTCAATCCCAAGTTTGAAATCGCCTATACGCCAAGCCTGGCAAGCGGTTTCGACGAGATCAACAAGCTGCTTGACAGAAAATCGCCTTTCCATAAATTCATGGAAGCCGCATATAAGGAGTGCGGCGTGGTCTACATAGGATCGTTTGTCGATACGATCGCGGGAGCGTCGATCGTTAAGGGAAAAACTATAAAGAATCCCTTTGACACAAGCAACAAGAACTGCAGGCTGAGGGTGTGCGCAGTCGAGTCCGCCCGCAAGTGGTACTCGGCAATGGGATACCAGCTTGCCACCATACCGTACGCAGAAGTGTTTTCTTCGATGCAGACAGGCGTTATTGACGGTGACAGCGGATCCGGACCTGAGGGCGTCTACCTCGTATTCAAAGACGTCGTCGGCTCGTACATAGAGTACCAGAACCTCTTTTTCACGCTCGACTTTGTCATAAGCGAGAAGGCATGGAAATCTTTCGACGCTAAGACGCAGAAGGCCATAATAGACGCGTTCGACGCTGAAAGAGCTAACGTCTTTAACGATGCGAAGAAAAGTTATACGACATACCTTGGCAAGATGAAAGCGGAGGGCATAAAGATAATCTCCCCGACAAAGGCACAGCTTGCGTTTATGGACGAGGTCGCATATAAAAATTCATGGCCCGTCTGCGAAAAATACGCAGGAAAACAGATATTTAGCGATATCAAGAAGTATATGGGGAAGACAAAGTAAGCGGAAGCGAATATGGAATATGCCAGTTAGAAGGCCCCGCTGCTCTAGCTGGCATATTTTACTAGGATCCGGAGGGATAAGGATGAATATCGCCGAAAGAATAATGAGCACAAAATTCTGGAAAATATTAGTTGATATTCAGCAGCTGTTGATGGTAATTTCGACTGCTGGAGTCGTATTAACGCTCGGTATAGTAGTATTGTTCCGGCACTTGCACATTAATTTCCTTGGATATAATGAGATCATAATGGTAGGGGCTTTTTGGATGTACTTTACCGGCGCTTCTTACGGAACATATGAAGAATCGCATATAGTAGCTGAAATATTGAGTCAGTTTGTCCCGGACAGGACAAGGATGCACCTTGCTATATTTTCAAAAATTGTACAGTTTCTTTTGGGGATACCTCTTATATGTTTGGCGTACGGTATGGTGTCTTTTGATATATTGACGCATCAAGCCACGGTGGATCTTAAAATACCTTTGATAATACCTCATGTGATTGTGTTCATAAGCTATGCATTGATGACATTTTATGCGTTTGTGTATTTAGTAAGAGATATTTTTAGATTAAAAGACATAAATTACGCCCCAAAATAGCCTTATTTTTTATTTAAGAGGGAGTGCATAGCTATGTTACTGATTAGCATCGCATTATGTTTGGTTATAGTTATGATAGTCTTGGGAGTGCCGATTTTCTATTCGTTCATGTCCGGCACGCTGTTGATGATAGTGGCGCTGCATGAGGATCCGAGTTTCCTGATGTCCTATGGGTGCGACGTCATCAGCGCTGTCGTGCTGCTCTGCGTTCCTCTCTATGTCTGCGTCGGAAGCATAATGGAAAAAAGCGAGATAGGCAGGAGCCTCGTCGATTTTATCGACGTCTTTGTCGGAAGGATCAAAGGAGGCCTGGGCATAGTCGGAGTCGTTGCTTCCGCGGTCTTTGGCTCCATATCGGGCAGCTCCACGGCCACCCTTACTTGCATAGGCTCGATCATTCTTCCGAGGATGTTTGAAAAAGGTTATCCGCGCGGACACGCCGCGGCCCTGCTGACAAACGCGTGCCCGTTGGGTTTGCTTATCCCGCCAAGTTCCTCAATGATTATTTTCGCGTGGGCTTCAAGACAGTCCATACTGGCCTGTTTCCTGGCCACGGTTATCCCTGGGATCATTCTGGCGGCCGCGCTGTCGATATGCAATGTGGTGATGCTGCGCCACACTAAGAGCATGGATGTGGAAGCGCCGATCTCCACCAAAGAGCTGCTTACGCGAGTTCGCGTGAAAGGCATAGAGAGCATTCCGGCGCTCCTCATGCCCGTTATCATACTAGGCGGCACTTACTCCGGATACTTCACGCCCACAGAGTCCGCCGCTGCTGCGGTTATTTATGCGATCCCCGTTGGTTTTTTGATTTACAAGAAACTAACGTGGAAAAATTTGTACGGGACTTTTATCGATGCGGCCTCAACCACGGGGGTCGTCATGGTCATGATATTCTGGATGATGATCTTAAGCAGGATACTTGTCATGATGGACCTTCCTTCCATAATCATCGACTTCCTTTCCGGGATATCGAGGGATCCGAAGGTTATCCTGCTGTTCATTAACTTGCTGCTGCTCGGGCTTGGAATGATAATGGACGATACCAGCGCGATGCTTCTCACGGTCCCAATCCTTGTCCCGATAGTTCGGGAGTTTGGGATAAGCCCTGTGCATCTTGCGGCGATAGTCGGGGTTAATCTTGGTTTAGGCATCATAACGCCGCCATGCGCGCCGATGCTTTACCTCGGTTCCAGAGTCGCCAAGGTCCCTGTGGTCGAGATGCTGATGCCCACGATGAAGTTCATAATTTTCGCGTGGATGCCGACGTTGATTGTGACCACATATTTCCCGCAGCTCTCGCTTTGGCTGCCGACAAAAGTGCTCGGGGTGCTGTAAGCTTATTCGTGACATTGAAAATGAAATGACAAATAGTGCGGTTTTTTTATGCAAACGGGCGGATCGTCAAAATAATACAGACCCCGCGAGCGGGGATTTTATGGGCCGGATTGAGTGCGGCGAGGTTTTTGTAAAATGAAGATCACATTGAATAACAAAGGATCAAACGTTCTGCTGTCGGATCTCCTGCACAGGGCATCGCTGGACATAGCGATGCCCTGTGCGGGTAACCACAGCTGCGGCAAATGCAAGGTAAAAGCGGGCGGGGAATTGTCCCCAATTTCGGCGGCGGAGGCATGCTTTCTCACGCAGAAAGAGATAGATTCCGGAATAAGGCTGGCCTGCTTTGCAAGGGTTACAGGCGACGTGTGCGTCGAACTGCCCGAGGAGGGAGCGGCCGCCATTTTGCAGGATGAGTACAGCGGCGAATCAAAGGATAACGACCCTATGATAAGCCCGGGCAAATATGGGCTCGCGATAGACATAGGCACCACCACGATCGTCTCCTCCCTCTACGGCGCGAACGGCGCAAAATGCGCGGCGTCGGTCAGCGACCTCAACAGACAGCGCCGTTTCGGAGCCGACGTGATATCGCGCATAAATTACGCAATAGAAAACAGCCTTGAAGAAGTGCACGAATGCGTACGTGCGCAGCTTGAAGAGATGATAGAGAAAATATGTGAAAAGGGTTCGGTTGCTAGAAGCGACATAGAGAAAGCGGTAGTCGCGGGCAACACGACGATGCTGCACTTCTTCGCAGGTCTTGACCCCAAAGGCATAGGCTTTTACCCGTTTAAACCGCAAAGCCTGTTCAACTGTGAAGTGAGAACCCTGACCGGCATACCGGCCTACGTTCCGCCTTGTATAAGCGCATACGTGGGAGCGGATCTTGTCTGCTGCGTTCTGGCGTCGGGCATGGCACGCAAAAAAGAGACATCCTTCATAGTAGACATAGGCACCAACGGCGAGATGGGGCTCATGGCGGGTGGCGTCCTCTACTGCTGCTCGACGGCGGCAGGCCCTGCCTTCGAGGGAGCCGGCATAAGCTGCGGCAAACACGCGTGCGCGGGTGCGATAAGCGGAGTCTTCTATGACGAAGCGTCGCGCGAGGTGAGATGGGAGACGATAGACGGCGCCGAACCAAGCGGCGTCTGCGGCTCGGGCCTTATAGACGCAGTGGCGATGCTCCTCTTGTGCGACGCGATAGACGAGCACGGGCGGCTGAAGCAAAACGGGCACCGGCTCGCTTCCTGCGTAACAAAAGACGCGCGCGGGCTGCGCTTTGTATTCCCCGGGACAGACATATACATAACACAGGAAGACATCCGTAAATTCCAGCTTGCAAAAGGCGCCATATACGCGGGAATAAAGACCCTCCTTATGCGCGCCGGCATCAAAGAAGAAGAGCTTGACGTCTTCTACATATGCGGCGGGTTTGGGACATACCTCAACCTGGAATCCGCAGAAAAAACAGGCCTCATCCCCGCTGGTATGGGAGAAAGGGCTGTAGTGCTGGGCAATGGCTCAATAAAGGGAGCCGCAATGATACTAACCGACAAAAAAAACATAGAGACGATCGAACATATAGTGAAAATAAACAGGTACATAGAGCTATCGGCGGACGCGGAATTCATGGAACAATACATCCAGGCGATGAGCTTCGCGGCAAACGCCGTCGAAGTATGAATGCGCGGGACATCTAAAAAGACGGGGGCGACGAAAATGGCAATGATCAAATTTGACGGCATAAACTTTAACTGGGACAGCATGCTGAAAGAAATAAAAAAGAGGAAAGGCGAGGAAAAACTGCAGCCCGAGATGGAGGAAGCGGCCAAGAAGGCATACAATGAGGGAGTTCCAAGGCTAAAGATGCAGGCCGTGATAGAAACCTTTGACGTTGACGGCATAGAAAACGAGAGCCTGCTCTTGTCAGTCCCGGGACAGGGCATTGAGAAAATTCACATAGGGCCCAAGACGGGCTACCTCATGCCTGCGGAGAAAGCGGCGGTCATATTCTGCACAGTGGGCTCCCCTTTAGTCGACCTAATGCAGCAATATGAGGAAGAAGGAGACTACCTGACGATGTACTACCTGGACGTTCTGGGAGTCAAAGCTCTGGCGGAAGTCGCGGAGAAAATGAGGCGCCATGTCGAGGAAGAAGCCGTAAAGAACGGCTGGGGAGTCGGCCCGTTCATGCAGCCGGGTTCGGTGGACGGATGGACAGTGGAGGGGCAGAGAGACCTCTTCCGTCTCGCGCGTCCCGAGAGGATAGGACTCAGGCTGAACGACTCCTGCTTCCTGATCCCGCGCATATCAGACTCCGCGCTTATAGGTATGGGCGCGCACTATGACTCAAGCAAAGTTGGCTCGATGTGCCATGAGTGTCCGCGCAGGGAACAGTGCCTTTGGCGGCGTGAGAACGCGGCTGAGAACTAAGCGGGCTATTGCCGGTACCGGACTGTATGCCTCGCTGTGCCGCGGCTTGATTTTTTAAAGAAAGACCGGTGGAAGGCAATGCCGAGAAATGAAAGAGGAGTGTTGGGAATAGATGCCGGCGGCACATTCACGGATCTCGCGCTCGTTGCGGAGAACGGCTCTCGTGTCATAGCCTGCGCAAAAATCCCTACGCGCGCTTTTGACATGGCTGGAACCATCGAAAAAGGGCTTGATCTCATATTGCGGCAGATAGAGCCCGATTGGGTGAAGGCTGTAAACCTTGCCACGACGCATGCCACAAATGCGATAGTGGAGGGCAAGCTGAGGCAGAGCGCGCTTGTGCTGATAGGCTACAGCGCGGACAGCGTGCTCAAGTTTGAGCGCGAAAAGCAATTCGGCACCGACCTGGTGTATCAGGTGGGCGGGGGACACGACGCAAGGGGCGACGAGGCCGAGCCGTTCGACGAAGAGGGGTTTAACAAATTATGCGACGATATGCTACGCAAGGTGGAGAGCGTGGCGTTATCGTCGTTTTTTTCCGTCCGTAACCCATCGCATGAGTTGCGGGCTAAAGATATCATCCTTGCGAGGTCGCCGAAGACGCACGTCACGTGCGGACACGAGCTTGCCGCTGACCTTGGCGCTTTTAAGCGCGCGACCACTGCCGCGCTCAACGCCGGCCTGATTCCCATTATAATCGGCTTTTTGGACTCAGTTGAGAATATGTGCAAAGCAAAAGGGCTCGACGCGCCTGTAACGATCGTGCGGGGAGATGGCACGCTTGTAGGCGTCAGGTGGGCGCGCGCGCATCCGATAGAAACGGTTTTGTCGGGCCCGGCCGCAAGCGCCGTGGGAGCCGGTTTCCTGGCGGGAACACGAATTTTTGAACGTCCCGCATGCGTTGCGGATATGGGCGGCACCACAACAGATATTATTTATCTGGACAGATCAGGCCGTCCGTCTATTGGCGCCGGCGGCACGACGATCGGAGGACATAAGACGCTTGTAAAATCAATAGACATATACACTTTCGGCTTAGGCGGCGACAGCAGAGTGCGGCTTGACGCCGAACGCAAACTCAGGATAGGACCGGGAAGGGTCCGCCCGATATGTTCCGCCGCTTACGAATTCCCGAAGATAAAAGATATGCTGCAGAGCCTTGCTTCAGATGAGACACAGCAAGAGCCGATCGTTGTGTTCGAGGCCACAGGCGCGTTCCTCGGAGAGCTTACCGATTTTGAAAAACGAACCCTCGAGCGGCTTAAAAGTGGCCCGCACACGCTTCAGGCAATAGCCGAAAAGGAGCAGTCCCTGTATCTGACCGCGCTGTATGTTGATAAAATGGAGCAAAAGGGACTGGTCGGCCACGCCGGCTTCACTCCGACCGACGCGTTGCATGTTCTGGGGCGATTGAATAAATGGGACGCCGACGCTTCTCGCATCGCTGCGCTGATCCTTGGCCGCGATAAAAACGAGTCGCCGCAAGACATGTGCGGTCGAATATGCCGTGAAACGGCGAGGCTTGCAGCGAAAAACATCTTAAGGAAAAAACTTATAGACAGGCTCGGCGGACTTGAAAACGGAGGAGAGGGAGACAGGATAGTAGACCTGGCCCTCTCGGAAAACGCCGAAAGCGTCGTTAAGCCGGATATAAAAGCAACCTTAATCGGTGTCGGAGCGCCTGCCTGGGCCTTTGTAAAAGACGCGGGGAGGATGCTTTCGCAGGAGACGCTGGTGCCGGAGAACGCCGGCGTCGCCGGGGCCGCGGGTGCAGCTGTGGGCACTTTTTCACAGCGCTATGCGACACTGATATCCTCTCTTCCTAACGGCCTTTACAGATCGCACCTCCCTGTGGGAGTGGCGGACTTTGAATGTCTGGAAGAGGCTGTAGAGCGCTCTGAAAGCGTCATGCGCGACTGGCTCTTTGACCTCTCAAAGAGAGCCGGCGCGAGACACCCTGTCATAAATGTCCGAAGAGAGGACGAGGAGGCCTGGATAGCGGGCGGAACGCGTAAAATACATCTTTGGACGCAGCTTTATTTTGAAGCCGTGGACGAAGCAAGGGAATGAGCTGAACATATTATAAAAACACGCGCCGGACAACAGACCGTCCTGCGCAAGGTAGGAGGTATGGCGTTATGGAGGATAAAAAGTGCAGGGTTTATCTGATCTCGGGTTTTCTTGGCAGCGGCAAGACGACGATGTTAAGCCATCTGCTGAAGAGCGCTCCGGACGGCGAGAGGATAGCCGTGCTGATGAACGAGTTCGGCAAGGCCGGCGTGGACGGCGACGTGGTCCGCAAGGACGGGCTGGATATAATAGAGATCAGCAGGGGCTCGATATTCTGCGCGTGCGCGAAAGGAGACTTCCTTAGGGCTCTTTACACAATATTCCGGGACTATAAGCCTACGGTGCTTTTGATAGAAGCAAGCGGCGTGGCGGATACCACGGACATGGAGCGCGACCTCGGGCACGGCATGCTGCACGACTACTACCGGCTGTGCGGCAATATCTGTCTTGTCGACGCCAAACGCTTCAAAGACTGGGCCGACATTTTCTGCGCGGTTCCAAAACAGATAGAGGCCGCCTCGGCTATAGTGATCAACAAGATCGACACCGCGACGCGGGCGGAACTCGACGAGACGGAGCGTCAGATTCGCGAGATAAACCCAAGGGCCAAAATAATGCGCGCGAGCTACGGCCGTATACCATGGGAAGCCATATCCGGAGAACATGAAAAAACGGAGCCCGCGCCTCCTCTTCCTGCGTCGGAAGAGTGGGAAAGATACATAGAGGCCGTGCTGAACGATATGACGCGGCATCTTGCGCCGCCGGACAAATTGGCGTCCATGAGCGTATTTTGGGAAGGCCCCGCCGAGCGTTTCAAGGAGCTTCTGCATCTCTTGCCGGACGACATAGTCAGGGCGAAGGGCTACTTCCTTGACACGGACGGCAAATGGAAAGTCTTCAACATAGTAGGCAACGAACCGCCCGTATACTCTGAGCCGGCGGAGGGCTTCAATCAGAAGCGCAATCTGGCCGTATTCATAAGGACTAAAAGGGCCAGGCATGAGATCCCGGATCTGTTCCAAAACCAGGGATTGAAACTGCTTGAGGTGAGGTTCGGCTGACCTCGCGCCGAGCAGTGTTTTTGAAGGGGATGTAAAATATGGAGCCACACGCGGACAACGAGAGAAGCTTTGAGACGATCACGGCAAAATGCGCCGAGATTTATCGCTCTGCCGGGGAGATTACGCCATGTGCATTGGCGGATGCCATAATGCGTGACGAAAACATCCCGATGCATAATTTCGCGCACCACTACCTTGTGCCTGCCGTTCTGATGACGCTGGTCTGCCGCAAAAAGGGTTGTGACACGGACGACTACGTTCGTAAAATGGCTGAAACGGAAAGGCGCGCGAAAAACGTGCTTCCTGCGTTCTGCGGCTTCTACGGCGCCTGCGGAGCCGCGATAGGCGTAGGCATATTCATGAGCGTCTACACTGGGACTACGCCGCTTTCAAAAGACACGTGGGGGATGTGCAACATGTCAACGGTTGAGGCACTGAAGAGAATGGCGGAGATAGGCGGCCCCAGGTGCTGCAAGCGCAACACATTCCTGGCTCTTCAAAGCGGATCTGAGTCTGTGCGAAAGTACCTCGACATAGATATCGCCAGCGACGACGCGATAGAGTGCGGTTTCAGCAAGTTTAACGCCGAGTGTCTGAAGGAGGATTGCCCGTTTTACAAGAAAGCCGCCGGCGGGGCATGATTTTTTGCGCGATGCCTGTGCTTAAATCATGCCGGGTCCGAAGTGAGCCTTTTTACATGGCCTTACTTCGCGCTCCGTTATTTTATCGCTGCTGCCGATTTCGCCGAAGATAAGCGCGGAAGCCGGACTGTGTCTTGCTTACGGAAATCATGCGGCATTCTACCGGATTAAGAAAAGGCCCGCGAAGTTATCCGCGGGCCTCTGATCACAATGGAGCCGGCGAGGGGATTCGAACCTCCGACCTGCTGATTACAAGTCAGCTGCTCTACCAACTGAGCTACACCGGCACGCGCACAGCATTCCTTTACAGAAACGCCGAAAAGCATTTTACAGGATTTAATTTTTTCGTCAAGTATCACCCTGTTATTCTACCATCACCCCTGCTCCCTGACTATGTGTTTCGATTTGCCTTCAAATCTCGGCAATGCCCCTGGGTCCGTCACGGTCAGCGGAACATTTATCCCAAGCATATTGTGAAGCGATTTTTTACCCGCCTCGGTCAGCCGCTGTACCTGGTCAGCCGATGTTTCAGCGGACCTTTCACACAGCAAGCTCATCTGCTGCACGCCATCGATCTCCCATAACTTTATGATGTAGTTTGCCGTAAGCCCGTCTACTTTGCAAAGGGCTCTTTCGACCATCGTCGGGAAGACGTTGACCCCGTGGAATATTATCATATCGTCCGAGCGCCCCTTGACCCTCGCGATGCGTGTCCCGTTGTCCCCGCAGGCGCACGGGCCGGCAATTATGTGGGTCAGGTCGCGCGTGCGATAGCGTATTATAGGGAAAGCCTCCTTCTTAAGTGATGTTATCACCAGCTCTCCCTCCTCTCCGGGCTCAAGCGGCTCAAGCGTACCGGGGTTTATTACCTCGAATATGAAGCCCTCGTCGAACAGATGTATGCCGTTTCTTTCAAGGCACTCCATTCCGACGCCCGGCCCCATGGCTTCGCTGAGGCCGTAGCTGTCTATCGCGGGTATGCCAAGCGTGTTCTGTATCCTCTCGCGCAGGCCCTCGGACCACGCCTCCGCGCCGAATATGCCGAGGCGGAGTCTGTATTGGGATCGCTCTTCTTTCGAGAAGGTCTCCCAGACCTCACACAGTTTGACAGCATATGACGGCGTGCATGTGAAGACTGTCGTGCCGAGGTCGCGCATGAGCTTGAACTGCCGCTCCGTGAAGCCTCCGCTTGCCGGTATGACTGTTATGCCCATCTCTTCGGCCGCGTCATGAAACCCCTGGCTGCCGGTGAAAAGGCCGTAAGTCGTCGATATCTGCAGGACGTCTTTTGATGTGAGCGTAGCCCGTTTGAAGGCGGTCTGCATGCCCTTTCTCCACCAGCGAAGGTCGTTTGCAGTATAGCCGACTACTGTTGGGTTGCCGGTTGTTCCCGATGTCGCGTGGAAACGAATGAGGTCCTCCTTGTCGCAGCCGAGCCAGCCGAGCGGATAGTGGCTCTGAAGGTCCTGTTTTGTAGTGAACGGCAGCAGCCGCACGTCCTCCGGAGCTCTTATGTCGGAAGGCTTTATCCCCGCGTCCTTCATCTTGTCGGCGTATGGGTGGTTGCGCTTCCATAAACGCTCAAGAACAAGGCGCAGCTCATTGATTTTTTCGGGCGCTTTCTCGCTGTGTATCATCAGTGATTCCTCCTCGTTTTTGCAAACCGGCTTTCAGGCATATAAAAGAGCGGGGTCCGTTGGAACGGACCCCGCTCTTGCGTATCGGATGTCAGCGTACAGACGCCTCACACACCGATCCCGCGAGAGGGATCCGTGCAAGGATAAGAGTACACTGTGACTAAAATACTTCTGACGCCGACCGCGTGTCCTGCGTTGCTCATGTCCAGTGCCTCCTCCGTCCATAGATGTTGACGAGATTTATAGCACTTGCTAAGTAAAGTGTCAACCTTTTGCATAAAATAAGCCCTACTCAGGACCGCAGTGGTTAAGCGCCAGGTCAGTGCCTCACCAGGTGCTTTGCTTTTCCTTCCGTGCGCGGGAGCGTCCCGGGGTCCGTTATTTTAAACGGCACGTTGACGCCGAGGCTGTCCTTCAGGCGTTTTTTGCCGCTTAAAGCTAATGTCTCGGCTGCGGCCGAGTCGGTCTCAGGCGCTCTCTCGCACGTTATCGCGATGTCGTCCATCCCGTCTTTCTTCCAGACCTCTATTATGAAGTTCGGGGATAGACCCTTAACCGCGCATATCGCTGCTTCCACCTGCGACGGGAAGACGTTGACGCCCCTCACTATAAGCATGTCGTCGGTACGTCCGCCGATCCTGCCGATCCGCAGGCTCGGGTCTCCGCAAGGACAGCGGCCTGGAATGAAACGCGTGCGGTCGTGTGTGCGATAGCGAATAAGAGGGAAAGCCTCTTTTTTGATGGACGTGAGCACGAGTTCGCCCTCCTCGCCGTATTCCACGTTTTCTCCCGTTTCGGGGTTTATTATCTCCGGCAGGAAGACCTCCTCGTTGAAATGAAGCCCGTTCTGCTCCAGGCACTCCATGGCCACGCCAGGCCCCATAGCCTCGCTGAGGCCGTATATATCGAGAGCCTTTATCCCGAGCTTTTCCTCCAGCCTGTGGCGAAGCCCCTCCGACCAGGGCTCGGCGCCTAATATGCCAATTTTTAACTTTGTGCCGCCGTTTGAGAAACGGTTAGGGTCGATGTCGTCCCACACCTCCGATATGCGGAGCGCATATGATGGCGTGCAAGCAAGCGCCGTGACGCCCAGTTCCTTTATCATGTGCACCTGTTTTTCGGTTGACCCGCCTGAAGCCGGAATCACCGCGAGCCCGCGGCGCTCCCCTGCGTAGTGGAGCCCAAGCCCGCCGGTGAAGAGGCCGTAGCCGTACGAGACCTGCAAGGTGTCCCATTCGTCAAGTCCCGCGAGGCCGAGGCACCATGCGCCGCTTTCAGCCCACATCTTTATATCGTTCTGTGTATAGCAGACGACGGTCGGATTTCCGGTTGTGCCCGAAGTCGCATGGAAACGAACGACGTTTTTGCGGTCGACGTTGAGCCAGCCTAATGGATAGTGCTGCTGCAGGTCCTGCTTCGTCATGAAGGGCAGAAGGCGGATGTCAGCTATTGTCTTTATATGTTCCGGCTTTACCCCGTGCTCTCTCATCATCTGCGAATAAGGATGCCCGCGCTCTGCCATCTTTTCAAGCGTGTAGCGGATCCTCGAGATTTTTGTGTCGGCGTTTCGAATGATCGGTTCCATAATTTTTTCCTCCCTGAATAGTCTTAATTTTTGTCTGTGCCGTGTGTCTCCCTGCTTTTCGGCACAAAAAAAGCAGGGCCCTTTTTGCGCGGGTCCCTGCTTCAACGGCGATTTACGCGGCGATACTGGCTTGCGGTTCAGTCCGGGTCAAGCAGCACGAGCGCAGATCCCTTGAAGGGGACCCGCGCCGGTAAAGGAGAACTGCGTAGCCCTGTCACAGACCGCTGTCATAACTGCCATATGTGCCATGCCCCAGTGCCTCCTTTTCAGCTTCGTGTATGTTGGTGGTAATTTTAAGCAGCTTTCCCGCATATGTCAACCCTCTTCATTTAATTTAGTCGGCCACGCGGCATCAAGGATCGGAAAATAATGCCTTGCGGCGGGCGCAGATGAATGTTAAACTGCAAAAACCACTCTAAAGTTTAGTTTATCGGTATTTAAAGCTATTTTGAAAAACTTATCTGTCAAAGGGGTAATGGAAGGATGCAACTTGAGCGTTTCACCGGCAGCATCGAAGATGTCGATTTCGTTAATTTTCTAATGGTGGACATAATGGGAAACATCCGCAGCGTTTCGCTTCCTAAGGCATACGCGAGCGAAAAGATCCTGAAGGAAGGCATAGGCTTCGACGCCTCTAATTATGGATATGCGAAGGTAAGCGATTCCGATATGGTCGCTATCCCTGATATGTCGACGGCGTACTGCGAGGTGCGCGGTGACTACAGGATGCTGGACGTTCTCTGCGACGTGGTTTCTACAGAACGCGAGGTCTTTGACCAGTATCCGAGAAACGTGATACGGAAGACGCAGAAGTTCCTGAGGGATAAAGGCATAGCAGACACGGCCAAGGTGCTGGTGGAGCTTGAGTATTATGTATTTGAGGACGTTGAATACTCCACAAAGACGCATCACACCTTCTACAGGGCGGCATCCTCCGAGGGGCTTGGCGAAGGTTACAGCACGGGGCCACGCATAGGCCTCAAGAAGGCGTATCACCGCATGCCGCCTGAGGATCGCTATACGGATTTCCGCAACGAGACGGTGCGTCTTATGGAAGTTTTGGGTATCCCTGTAAAATACCACCATCACGAGGTCGCGATCTCACAGCTTGAGATCGAGCTCGACTTCATGGACATCTCAATGGCCGGCGACCTTGTCTCTCTTGCGAAATGGGTGATCAGGCAGGTCGCCGACGAGGCCGGGCTTTGCGTCACATTCATGCCCAAGCCGCTTTATAAGATGCCCGGCAGCGGCATGCATGTGCATCAGTTTCTTGAAAAAGGAGGCAGATCCATCTTTCCCGGCACGGAGCTGTTCAACCTTTCAAGCGAGGGGCTTTCGTACATAGCCGGTATGCTAAGCCATAGCCTGACCGGCAGCCTGCTGGCTTTCGCGTGCCCGAGCACTAACAGTTACAGGCGCCTTGTGCGCGGCTACGAGGCCCCGGTGAGCGCCACGTTTGCCAAGGGTTCGCGCGCTGCCGCAGTGAGGATCCCAGGGTATGTGCGTAAAGACGAGACTCGCGTCGAGTACCGTACCGGGGACGCATCGTCAAATGTCTACTTCTTCCTGTCGGCTATGGTCCTAGCCGGGGCGGACGGCATACTGAAAAAGGCCGATCCCGTAGCCCTCGGCTACCAGAGCCAGGAGGCCCTTGATGATAAGACGTTCCCGCTTAATCTTAACACAGTCCTCGACGGGCTTGCAGCGGACAACGAATACCTGGCCCCGGCTTTTCCGGGTAAACTGATCGAACTTTGGATAAAGGCAAAGCGCGCAGAGGCGGAATATGTTTATAACGCTCCGACCGCGCAAGAGTACGAGCTCTATTTCTAAGGCCTGAAGACAGTGCGTTTTTTATTTTCTCACGGACCTTGCGTGATGGGTAAAATTCGGCTAGAATAACCTGCATGATGAAGAAGAGCGCTTTTGTAACGGTTAAAACGAAGTTCTGCTGTTGCTGTATGGAGGATCCGAAGGGATAATCCGCACGGCGGCGTTGCTGTTGCGGCCATAGGCGGGCGGCAGACGCGCAGTGTTTCACGATATGATGAGAGGCTCAAGGGGCCTGCCGCTAAGCTTAGCGGCAGGTCCCTTTTTTAAGGTGCGCCCGACATATGCGCAGGCTAGACGGTGAAGCGGTGTTCAAGCTTGAAAATCAAACGTAAGGGGGAGATTTATATGACGGCATGGGAATATATCAGGAGCGATTTTACGGCGGCCATGCGCAACGACCCGGCCATACCGCACGGTTTCAGGGGATTTCTTGAGGTGATATTATGCACGCCGGGGTTCCTGGCCATAACATGCCACAGGGGCCTGCATTTTCTTCACACAAAATTGCGGGTTCCTGTCATCCCGCGCTTTCTTTCCCTTATAGTAAGATGGTGGACCGGTATAGAGATACACCCCGGAGCAAAGATAGGAAGCGGTTTCTTCATAGACCATGGCGCCGGAGTGGTCATAGGCGAGACGGCTGTTGTGGGTGACAACGTCACTCTATATCAGGGCGTGACCCTGGGGGGCACGGGCAATGAAAAGGGCAAAAAGCGCCATCCGACGCTTGAGTCCAATGTGTTCGTCGGCAGCGGCGCCAAGATTTTAGGCCCTATAACAGTCGGCGCTAACTCCCGAATAGGTGCGAACAGCGTGGTCCTGAAGGACGTCCCGCGCGGCGCCACGGTCACGGGCATGAGAGCGCGTATCGTCAAAATAGACGGAAAACGTGTCAGCGAGTGCTCTTCCGGCATAAGCCCCGAGGAGATCTGGAGCAAAATATTCCGCCTTGAAGAGGAAGTCTTTCTTCTCAAAAGGGAGTTGCGGCGGTTAAAGGGAGAGTGCGAACCAGAAAGCGAATATCACGGCAACGTCGAAGTCGAGGTGACGCACCGGCCATAAGGCCGGCTCACTGCCTTTGCGCAATGTAAACTCCGAGCAGGACAAAAACGCCGCCTATTATGTAGAACAGAGTTATCTGTTCTCGCAGCACGACGGCCGCGGCTATTATGGCCAGAGGCGGCGACAGGTACATGAGGTTGTTGGCTCTGACCGCGCCGAGGGCCCATATCACTTTGTTCCAAAGCAGAAAGCAGACGGAAGATGCCATCACGCCCAGGAAAATTAGGTTGGCCATCACATCGGATCGCATCAGAACGTCCGGTTTGAAGCGAAACGCGGGCGTGAAAAGCATAGGAGCCAGAAAAATGAGCGAGTAGAAGAAGCTTTTTCTGGTTATCACGGCAAGAGGGTAGCTCTTGTTTATGTCCCTTATCACTATCGAGTAGAGGGCGAATGAGAGCGCGGCCAAAATCGCGAGAATATCACCGAGCGGGTTGAGCTTGAGCACGAAGCGCCCGTTGAACACGAGCATGAATACTCCCGTAAGTCCAAATATGCAGCCCCATACGAAGTTTTTTGTCATCTTCTCATTTTTTGTCATCAGGTGAGCCGCTACACCCGTGAGCATCGGAGCCGCTGAAACAAGCAGCGCTACGTTTGAAGCCGTGCTGTAGGCAAGAGCGAAGTTTTCGCACAAAAAATATAGGGTGACGCCGAGCAGTCCGGCAAGCGCGAACAAGCCCTCTTCACGCAGGCATCTGGGCTTTATAAAGCGCGGGTCAGCCGCTACGAAGACCAGATAGGCTATCACGTATCGATAAATGAGTATCTCTGTCGGCGAGAGATATCTCAGCAGTATTTTGGTGGATACGAAGGTTATGCTCCAGATGAATATGACAAGAAGTGCGGCAGAATATGTTAAGTATTTGTTATTAAGGTTCATGTATGCCTCTCCCCGAACTCATCAGTGTGCACAAGGTACTATTTTATACCGTTTTCCACGTTTTTTAGCGCCGGCAAGTGCCAGCGGGTGATTTTTTCACGCGGCGTATTGGCTCAAATGCAAAAAGCTGTTAGTATTTGATACGCGCCTGTACGCTGACGCCGCGAGTACGGCGCATTTGCGCTATGATCCAGAAAGTCAGGAAGTGGTGAGCTTCGATGGGAAATGCGGCCCCTCTTGTCTCCATGAAAGGTATAGATAAAATTTTCTACGGCTCGTATGCCAACAGGAACGTGGACTTCGACCTGATGCCGGGAGAGGTGCACAGCCTGCTCGGGGAAAACGGCGCGGGCAAAACTACGCTTATGAACTGTCTTGCCGGGATATACAGGCCTGACGCAGGCACGATAGAGGTGGAGGGCCGTCCGCTTGTGCTGGCTAACCCGCGCGTCGCCATAGCAAACGGGATAGGCATGGTACATCAGCACTTCATGTTGGTCCCGGTGTTCTCGGTATGGGAAAATATGATCCTCGGGCTCGGCGACGAACCTTTCACCCTCAACAAAAACAGGACCGTCTCAAAGATCATGGCTCTGTCGAAGAAGTACGGCATGGACGTGGACCCGGAGGCAAAGATATGGCAGCTTTCAATAGGCGAGCAGCAGAGGGTCGAAATACTCAAGATGCTGTACCGCGGGACGAAGGTGCTCATACTTGACGAACCGACGTCCGTGCTCACTCCGCAGGAGACGCGCGAACTGTTTCAGACCCTCCGCAACATGACGGCCTCAGGGCACGGCATAGTGCTTATATCGCACAAAATAGAGGAGATAATGGAAATATCCGACAGGCTCACAGTGCTTCGCAAGGGATCGCGCATAGATACCTTGCCCGCAAAGGGCATATCCAAGGAGCGCATCGCCGAGATGATGGTCGGGCATGAGATCTGCGGGGTATCGCTGTCCGAGGACATGCGGGCTCCCGGGAGCATCGTCCTTGAGTGCCGCGCGGTTTGCGCTAAAAACGACAGAGGTCTTCCGGCCCTTAAGGATCTGTCGCTTGAGTTGCGGGAAAGCGAGATACTAGGCATCGCAGGCGTCGACGGCAACGGACAGGACGAGCTTTGCGAGTTGCTTTCCGGACTGCGCGTTCCCGAAAGCGGGCGCGTCATGGTCGGCGGCAGGGATCTGACGGGCCGGCCGGCCCGTGACTTCATAGATTCCGGCATAAGCTATATCCCGGCCGACAGAAAGGGCGTAGGGCTTGTTCCTAATATGAACATAGAGGAGAATATGCCGCTTAAAAGCTACTGGCAGCCCCCGATAGAGCTTAAAAAATTTTTTATCGATTGGAGATACGTTTCGGTATTTGCGGCTGACAGGGTGAGGAAGTTCGACGTGAGCGTGCCGTCGATGCGCGCGCCCGTAAGGGTGCTCTCCGGCGGGAACCTGCAGAAGCTTATGTTATCGCGCGAGATATCCGAAGGGACGAAAGTGATAATCGCCATGCAGCCCACATGGGGCCTCGACGTCGGAGCCGCGGAGTTTGTGCATCGCCGTCTCATAGAGGCGCGCGACAGCGGAGCCGCGATACTGCTCGTATCGAAGGACCTTCAGGAGCTTCAGTGCCTGTGCGACAGAATCGCCGTGATGTACTGCGGTTCCGTGACCGGGGTCATAGACGAACCCAGAAACACAGACACGGAGGCTATAGGCCTTATGATGGCCGGCATCAGGGCCTGACGTGCCTTGCGCGTGAACCGACGCGGATGTTTTTTTGCTGCTTAACCTGTTTAACATGATATTTTGTTCAAATTAAGTTTTTGTTAACTCCTTTCCTTTTTGGGCATAAATGATAAAATCTACTCTAGCGCCAAAAATAGGCGCATTTTAATGTTGTATTCTAAAAATGCGCTTCATTGAAACAGGGGGGAAGGACGCGAATGAAACTTCCGACGTTCTGGGGCGGCATTCATCCGCCGCAGAAGAAAGAACTTACATCCAACGAACCGATAGTCGAGTATTTGCCGAAAGGGGAGCTTGTCTTCCCTATGGCACAGTCTCTGGGGGCGCCGTGCAGGCCCGTAGTCAAAAAGGGGGATAACGTGCTGGTCGGGCAGAAGCTGGGCGACAACGACGCCTTTGTCTCTGCTCCGATTCTTTCAAGCGTATCCGGCGTCGTGCGCGATGTTGCTATGCGAATGACGTCGGCCGGCAGGCTTGAGGAGTGCGTGATCGTGGAGAACGACGGCAAGTACGAAAAAGATCCGTCGTGGACGCCCATTGACGGTTATGAGGACGTCAGCCCCAAGGAATATCTTAAGCGTATCCGTGACGCCGGAATAGTAGGCTTCGGCGGCGCCACGTTTCCGACGGCAGTGAAGCTTTCTCCGCCGCCCGGAAGGGTTATAAAGTGGCTTATAGTCAATGGGGCGGAGTGTGAGCCGTATCTTAACTGTGACAATCGCCTGATGATAGAACAGACCGAAAAGATCGTAGGTGGTCTGAGGTTAGTTATGAGGCTGTTCCCGGAGGCGAAGGGGATAATCGCGGTCGAGGACAATAAGCCCGAGGCGGCCAAGGCGCTTGAGGCAGAGATCTTAAAACAGGGCGCGGCTGCAATGTCAGTCAAGATCCTTCCGGCCAAGTACCCGCAGGGCGCGGAGAAGATGCTTATAGAGGCGCTTACAGGCCAGGAGTACGTCATAACGGCCCTCCCGGCCGACGTTGGCTGCATTATTTTGAACGTGCGCACCGTGCATCAGATTTGGGAAGCCATAGCCGAAGGCAGTCCCTCAGTTACGAGGATTGTCACTGTGACGGGTGAGGCTGTCGCGTCTCCTAAGAACATACACGTGCCGCTTGGTACATCCGTGCGCGAGCTTATAGATTTCTGCGGCGGGTTTAAGGAGCAGCCCGTCAAGGTCCTCTTCGGCGGCCCGATGATGGGGGTTGCGCTGCGTACTCTGGATGTCCCCGTCGTCAAGGCGACGTCTGGCGTTCTTGCTCTGACGGCTGCTTCGGCCTATCTTGCGCCTGAGTCGGCATGCATTCGCTGCGGCCGCTGCATCAAAGCGTGTCCGATGGGCGTGATGCCTAACGTGCTCAATCCACTGGTTCTGATGCGGGACTACAAGACTTTTGAGGAAAAGGGCGGGATGAACTGCATAGAGTGCGGAAGCTGCACATATGTGTGTCCGGCAAACCGCCATCTTACGCAGTCGTGCCGCGATGGCAAGGCTGCAGTTACGGCAATGCGCAGAAAGGCGGCGAACAAATAATGGAGCGTTTGCTTGTGGTGTCGAGCTCGCCTCACATACATTCCCCGCTGGATACGCGCAAGATCATGGCGTGGGTTCTCGTGGCGCTCGCCCCGGCCGGGCTCGCGGGGATATACTTCTTTGGCCTGAGGGCGGCCATGGTGATGGCTGTGTGTGTGGCAAGCTGTTCTATAGCTGAGTTTGTCTGGCAGAGGGCGGCGAAGCAGCCGGTTACGACAGGCGATCTCTCAGCCGCGGTCACGGGCCTTCTTCTCGCTTACAATCTGCCGAGCACGATCCCTTTTTGGATGGCGTCCGTCGGAAGCGTCTTTGCGATAATAGTCGTGAAGCAGTTCTTCGGAGGCATCGGCTGTAACATAGTGAACCCGGCGCTTGCCGCCCGCGCGATGATGCTTACAAGCTGGCCCGTGGAGATGACGACATGGACCATCGACGGCGTTTCCGGCGCCACGCCTCTTGCGGTGATAAAGACGGGTTCCGTTGCGAATATTCCTGACCTTTATAACGTCTTCATAGGTCATGTCGGAGGATGCATAGGCGAGACATCCGCTGCGGCGCTGCTCGTCGGCTTTGGCATACTCCTTTACAGGGACATAATCGACTGGCATATACCTGTAGTATATATAGCTACCGTGGCCGTGATGAGCGTAATCTTCGGCCGGGCCGCAGGGCCCGTTTACGAAATATTTGCTGGGGGGCTCTTCCTCGGAGCTATTTTCATGGCCACCGACTACACCACGTCGCCCATGACGAGGAAAGGACAGGTAATATTCGCGCTCGGCTGCGGAGTGCTCACTTCGCTTATAAGGGCTTTCGGCGGTTACCCCGAGGGCGTCTCATATTCAATACTCATAATGAATCTCACGGTGCCTCTGATCGACAGATTCGCCGTGCCGCGCATCTTTGGGGAGGCGAAAAAACGTGTCTAAGATAGTCAGACTGGGTATCGTGCTCTTCGCCATAACGGCCGTGACAGGCCTTATACTGGGCGGAGTTTACACAGTGACGCTTGAACCTATCCGTGCGGCTAAAGAGCGCGAGAAGATGGAGGCGCTTTCTGCGACGCTTCCGGGCGCCACGGACTTTAAAAGGATAGAGGTCAAAGGAGCGCCGGGTATTATAAAAGAGGTGAACGAGGGCACGGCTGACGGGAAGGTCGTGGGCTACAACATAACCGTCACGCCTAAGGGCTACGGCGGGCCTATCGAGATGGTCGTCGGCATAAGCAGCGACGGCCGCCTTATGGATATAAGGATACTCGCTCACAATGAAACGCCGGGGTTGGGCGCAAAAGCGCCGGGACCGGCCTTCGCGGGGCAATTCAAAAACAGGAAGGCGGACGCCCTCAGGGTTACTAAGGCAGCGCCTACTTCCGACAATGAGATACAGGCGATCTCAGGCGCCACCATAACGTCGACCGCCGTGGTCACCGGAGTGAATGCCGCGCTCGACTACTGGAAGACGGTCATCAGGGAAGGCGGAAACACGGCTTCCGACGGCCTCGCATCAAAGAAAGGGGAGGGAAAATAGCGATGAAAAATCCTCTTAAACTGATTGCCAACGGCATAGTAAGAGAAAACCCAACTTTTGTGCTGGTGCTAGGCCTTTGTCCGACTCTTGCCGTGACGACGAGCGCCGTAAACGGCTTCGGGATGGGGCTTGCCGCCACGGCGGTTTTAATGGGCTCTAACGTCATGATATCGGCGCTTCGTAAAATCATACCCGACGAGATCCGCATACCGGCGTTTATCGTCGTCATAGCCGGTTTCGTTACAGTGGTCCAGCTTTTGATATCAGCGTACGCTCCTGCCCTTGATAAGGCGCTTGGGATATTTATACCGCTGATAGTGGTGAACTGCATAATACTCGCCCGCGCCGAGGCTTTTGCGTTCAAGAACGGCGTGGGTGACTCTCTCTTCGACGGAGTTGGCATGGGTCTTGGATTCACGCTGGCCCTGACCTTTATCGGCAGCCTGCGAGAGCTCCTCGGCAACGGTTCGATATTCAACTACGCGCTTATCCCCGCTTTTTATAAGCCGGCGCTCTTGGTGATACTGGCCCCCGGCGGTTTTATAACGCTGGGCATCCTGATAGCTCTTTTCAGGCGTGTTCAGATGAAGAAAGAAGAGATCAACACGGGACGCGCGCCCGTTTTCGACGGATGGGAAAAACTCAACGCCTGCGACGGCTGCAGCCTTAAAGCGGTCTGCGGCGGCGGTAACGCGACTGTTCCATGCGCCGCGGATGGGAAAAAGGAGGGTGATGCGTGATGTCGCTTCTTGCGCTGTTCTTCGGTGCGATATTTGTCAATAACATACTTCTTGCCCGATTCCTTGGCTGCTGCCCGTTTTTGGGCGTCTCAAGCAAGCTTGAGACGGCTAAGGGCATGGGCGTGGCGGTTATCTTCGTAATAGTACTCGCGTCGACAATGACGTGGCTGGCGTATACTTTCATACTTGTCCCGCTTGGCCTGGAGTACCTCTACACGTTGTCGTTCATCCTCATCATCGCGGCGCTTGTGCAGTTTGTGGAGATAGTTCTGAAAAAAATGCAGCCCGGACTGTACAGGTCTCTTGGGATATTCCTGCCGCTCATAACCACGAACTGCGCGGTGCTCGGAGTGGCGGTCATCAACATGAACGAGAAGTACACTCTCGTGGAATCAGTGGTGCACGCGTTAGGTGCCTCGACCGGCTTTTTGCTTGCCATAGTTTTGATGGCGGGCATACGCGAGAGGATAGAAATCAGCGAGAACATGCCCAGGTGCCTTCGCGGGCTTCCTATCGCTCTTGTAACCGCGGGACTCATGTCAATAGCGTTCATGGGCTTCAGCGGGATCATAAAGTAGGGGGGGCAGTGATATGACTTCTGCAATACTTTACCCCACTCTTATAATGGGAGGTCTCGGACTGATCTTCGGGGCGCTTCTTGCGTTTGCCTCAAAGAAGTTCTTCGTAGAGATCGACCCGCGTCAGGCTGATATACGCGCGGCGCTTCCCGGCGCTAACTGCGGCGGGTGCGGCTTTCCGGGGTGCGACGGATTCGCCGAGGCAGTGGTAGCCGGTAAGGCTAAGGTCAGCGGCTGCGCGGCGGGCGGAAGCGTGCTTGCCGAGACGATAGCGGGAATTTTGGGAGTTGAAGCTGTAATTGAGGAGCCCAAGATAGCGTTTCTTAAATGCAAGGGTTCGCCGGATAAAACAGCAAAGAACTGCGTTTATTTTGGCGCTTTGGACTGCCGGGAGGCATCGGTCATCCCTGGCGGAGGGCCTACGTCGTGCTCTTTTGGCTGCATGGGGCTTGGCACGTGCGTCAGGGTTTGCCCGTTCGGCGCGATGAATATGGAAAACGGCCTGGCCGTAGTTGACGTCGAAAGGTGCGTGGGATGCGGCGCATGTGTCGAACAGTGTCCTCGCGGCGTACTGGCGCTTGTGCCGCGCAAGGCTAAGGTCCAGGTCTCATGCAATTCGCCGCTTAAGGGGCCTGACGTCAAGAAATTCTGCTCCGTCGGCTGCATAGGCTGCGGCATATGCGCGAAGAACTGCCCCGTTCAGGCCATAGAGATGAAAGGGGCCCTTGCCTGCATCGATCCGGATAAATGCACTAACTGCGGTATCTGCGCCACGAAGTGTCCTACCGGCAATATAACAGACCGCAGGCCCGAGCAGCAGAAGGCAGCCGTTTCCGTCTGAAACGAACCGGCGTAGCTTAAGGACATAATACCGGCGGCATCCGTACGTAGAAGGATGCCGCCGGTATTTTACGCGGTAAACAGTTCCGTGATCCTGCCTCACATTCCGGGGTATTCGAAATCGCAGACCTCAAGCTGCGCATAGGCCGCGGTTATCTCTTCTATCTCGCGCTCCAAAGCCGCGGCGTCGGGGTCTTTCGCAGCCTCCTCTTTCAGGCTGTACTTCCTGAAGAATATGTTATCGGCATTTGCCCTTTCGGCGCCGAATATCTCCTTGTACATCATCAGGTCGACCGGCATCCCGAACTCCTTCGCGACGTCGTCGTAGCCGAACAGGACCCATATCTCTTTAAACCCCGCCCACGCGATAGCCGAAATGCACATCGGACAGGGGTCATGGCTTGCCACAAAAACGCATTTTGCCGGTGCCGGACTGTTTTTAAGCGCGAAAAAGCGCTGAATAGTGTCTATCTCGCCGTGGTATATGGGGTTTGCCTGCCGATTGTTCGTGCCGGCCACTACCGTGGCCAGTGTCTCTTTGTCCAAAACGATACCTCCGAACACGTGATTGCCGGCGGCGACGCCGTCGCGCGTCAGAGGCAGCAGATCATCCCTTATTGCCTTTAGAATACGCTTTATTTTCCCCATCTCGGTCAATCCCAGTTTGTGATGTCGGCGGCAGTGCCCTCGCCGCCTTCTTTACCGTCGGAGCCGTATGACATGATATCAAAATCGCCGTGCTCTCCCGGGCACCTATAGATGAAATCGCGGCCCCACGCATCCTTAGGCACTTTTTTCATGTAACCGCCCTTTTTATAGTTGAGCGGCTCGGGCGGCAAGGAGGGCTCCTTTACGAGCGCTTCAAGCCCCTGTTCCGTGGTCGGATAAAATCCGTTGTCAAGTTGAAACAGGCCAAGCACCTGCTCCAGCTGCGCTATCTGCGTGGCAGTGGTTTTGCGTTTGGCCTCGTCGCTCTGGCCTATCAGCCTGGGTCCGACAAGAGCCGACAAAAGGCCTATGATTACTATCACGACCATTATCTCGATAAGGGTGAAGCCCCTGCGCCTTCCCGCAGATGGCCTGCTGTAAACGCTAACGCGCATAGGAAACCGCCTCCTGAAAAATCAATGAAATGGCAAAATAGCCGCCCCGTCCAATTATATCAGCTGAATTTGAAAAAAAGAGGCTTGCTGCGTAAAAAAAACGCTTATGAATCGTTCAAATGTGCCCCGAGGGTTTCCTCCAGCGCGACATAATCGATCTTTCCTGTCGCAAGCAGCGGCATGTCATCCATCGTTACCACTTTTTTAGGTATCGCGATCTCGGCCATCCCAAGCTCGGCAAGACGCCGGCGCAGTTCGTCGCGCTTGATGCCGTGCATCGTTGTTATAAGGGCCAGAGCCTCTCCTTTGGACCCGTCGGGCAGCATCACAACGGCATGCTTCTCTTCAGGCCAGCATTCGTTAATGACCTCCTCTACGGCAGCGAGGGAGATCATCTCGCCGCCGATCTTGGCAAACCTTTTAGCGCGCCCCAGTATAGTCATGAAGCCCTCGTCGTCTATTTTGACTATGTCGCCGGTGTCGTGCCAGCCGTTTGGCGGAGGGTCGATCACGCCAGGACTGAATGCTCTCAGGTAACCCATCATCACGTTGTCTCCCTTAATCCATAACCGGCCGCCCTCCTTTACCCCGTCGACAGGCTCGATCCTATGTTCTATGCCGGAGCAGATGAGGCCGACAGTGCCGCTCTTATAGTGCGCGTAATAGTTGTTGGCAACCACAGGTGATGCCTCGGTGACACCGTATCCCTCTGTTATCCTGATGCCGAAGCGTTTGAACCACAGCTCCTGAGTAGACTGGCGCAGCTTTTCGCCTCCTTGGAACAGCAGGCGTATCGTGGAGAAATCATAGTTGTCCGAGGCCGCTTTCGCGTATCCGCAGAGGAAAGTGTCCGTGGAGAAGAGGATGGTGATGCGCTCGTCGTAGCAGACGGTAGGTATAGTTTTATAGTGCAGCGGGGACGGGTAGAGGTACACTAAGATCCCAAGGCTTACCGGCATGAAGATTCCGCAGAGGCCGAAAGAGTGAAATATCGGCAGCGCGTCGAGCACGCGGTCGGATTGATAGAGGTCTATCCTTGTGAATATCTGCGCGTTATTGGTGTTGATGTTTTTGTAACTTAGCGCGACGCCCTTGGGAGCCCCCTCGGATCCTGAGGTAAAGAGCACGATAGCCGGCTTTTCAGTCTCGCTCTCAGGGACAGGGCGGGATCTCAGAAGATGCGTTTTAAGCGCGGCTGATATTTTTTTGCGCGTCGTTATGCGAGGCGCTAAATCTTCCAGCCATAAAACGCAAAGTCCGGCTTTCGCGGCCGCGTCAGTTAGTGTGTCGAGTTTGCCGATCTCGATGAACTTGCGGGAAGTTACGATTGTTTTTATCTGCGCCGTTCTGCAGCAGCTGAGCAATGACCTCTCGCCGAGCGAGAAGTTCAGCATAGCGGGGATCTTGCCTATTCGCTGCAGCGCGTATATCGTGATCACTCCGCCAAGCGACGTCGGCAGCAGCACTCCCACGCAGCCGCCCTCGATTTTTTGTTTTTCAAGCTCGCCGGCTATCAGCAGTATCCTTGTTATGAAGCCGTTGTAGGTGACGGGCCGGCCTCCGTAGTCGCAAAATATTCTGCGGGCGCCGCCGAATTGCTTTCTGGCGTCAAGCAGGATGTCAAAGAACGGCTTTCTCTTCATGCGGGCTTCAAGGCACATATCCTCCATGATTTTTTCAAGGGCCCTGCCTGCCGCAGAGCTGCGCCTGCTCCCCGTGATCTCTTCAGGTATTTTGATCTTGCGGGCCGGAAAAACAGTTATGGTAACCTTAGAGAAAAATCTCACACCGCGCCCGTGCTGTATGCGTGAGAAAGGAGTTCTCTCCGTGCCGGCTATATGCACCGGCAGTATCTTGGCGTCCGTGTGGTCCGCTATCATAGCGACGCCTCTTGATATCTTCATCGGAAGCCCGGTAGTGGTAGGCTGCAGCTCCGGAAAAATGACGCACCGCCCGCCGTTTTTAAGCAGCGTCAGAAAGTATTTTAGCGAAAGAGGCGCGTCCGCGTCCAGTATATGCGTGTCGGCCAGAGGCAGGAGCATCTTGGCGAATCGTTTTTTTGTAAGGCGCAGCTCTATAGCGAACGGCACACGCTCCGGCAAAAACAGCGCCAATATCAGCGGGTCTATGAAAGAGACGTAGTTGGGGGCTACTAGCACGCCATCTCCGGCGTTAGTCCAATTTTCCCATCCCTTGATCTCTATGCGGAAGAAAAGATTGAGTATGAATCTGACTAAAATCCGCCACAAATAGTACCCCTCCGATTTTCGCAAAAATGACCCCGCAGCGGTGCAGGCCGCACTGAAAACTTTATAACAGCTTACAGTCTGGACCAACAAAAAGCAATAAAAATGCCGCCCTTTCGGGCGGCTGGTCCGTTGCCTTGAACGAGCCCCGGTGATTCGCTGCGGGAACGGTCAGAATTTCTTAAATATTGACTGCTTTGCGCCGCAGATCGGACATGGCGACGTAGGCTCGGTGCCCTTATGGATATAGCCGCATATCGGGCAGAGATAGTAATCCTGCCCCTCCGGCTCGTTGCCGAGATTGGCCAGTGCTTCTTCGTACAGCCGGGCGTGCACTTTCTCCGCCTCAAGAGCGAAGTTGAACACGCGAGCGGCCTCATTGTTGCCTTCCGCCTTAGCGTCCTCAAGCATCGGCGGGTACATGGACGTGAACTCGTACGTTTCGCCTTCCTTGGCCGCAACGAGGTTCTCCGCTGTCGTGCCGATACCGCCCTTCGCCTTGAACTCACCGCGTGCGTGTATGGTCTCCGCCTCGGCGGTAGCCCTGAAAAGCTTTGCTACGTTAGTGAAGCCCTCTTTCTCCGCCTGTTCCGCAAAGAAGAGATATTTGCGGTTCGCCTGGGATTCTCCGGCAAACGCGGTTGCAAGGTTGTCCTGTGTCTTCATCGTCTTTTCCTCCTCATGTATGGTTTTTATTTTAGTGTAAAGAACGTCGCTGTAATTTAAAACTATTTTAGATTAACTAAGCATGTATGATTTGTCAACCATTCAGATGCATTTTTTCAATTTTTATATTCTTTTCCGCTTAAACGCCAAGTTAATACTCGACTCCGCGCCTGGCCGTGACGCCGTCTCTGTAAGGATGTTTTATCTCTCTCATCTCGGTTACGAGGTCGGCCAGCTCAATCAGCCGCTGATTCGCGTAACGGCCTGTCATCACGAGCTCAAGTTCCTCCGGCTTTTCCATCACTAGGTGCACGACGGAATCAAGCGGCACAAGTCCGTAATCGAGCGCCACGTTTATCTCGTCTAGTATCAGCATGTCGCATTTGCCGGACGCCGCGAACTCGCGCGCAAGTTTAAGGCCCAATGACGCCTCGTTGTAGTCTTCGGGCTCTTCTTTTCCGCGGTAAACGTAATCGGGACGCCCCGTCTGCACAAGCGTGATATTGGGTATCAGCGCGACCGACCGTATCTCGCCGTAGTGGCTCCACCCCTTCATGAACTGTATGATTACAACGCGGGCACCCTGTCCGGCTGCCCTGAGCGCAAGTCCCAGCGCGGCTGTTGTTTTGCCTTTGCCGTCGCCTGTATATATCTGGGTCAGTCCTTTTTCGCCGAACATTTTAAGGCATCTCCCTTTCGCGCGTGAATCACGGTGTCCCGCTAATTATGCAGCCCGCTGTCATTGGGCGCGCCGGCCGCTCTCTTCGGCGCCGGCCGGGCGATAGTCTTTATTTTTGTCCCTCATTTAGTTTTTTCGCCCGCGGGCTTTTCGGAGGCCTCGGGGAATTTCGCGTTAGGGTTCAGTTTGAGTATCTCGTTCTTGATATGCAGAAGCCTGCGATCATCGGGCGGATGGGAGTTGAATCCGCTTGGCTGAAGTTTTCCTCCGCTTTTTGAGAGTTTAAGCATAGCGCTGTAAAGTCCCACGGGGTCCTCGCCGTTTTTGTGCGCCAGCCTGACTGCGTAGTCGTCTGCTTCGACCTCCTGCTCTCTGCTCCACCCCGCATATGCGAGGTTGGCCCCTATGTTGGCCGCGGTGTCGCCCATATCGCCGCCAAGCATTCTGCTCAAGAGAGATGCCGCCACCGAGAGCCCTGCTGCCCGTCTGACCGTTTTCTCGTAGTGCCCGAGCTTGGCATGTCCGGCTTCATGCGCGAACACGCAGTAAAGTTCCGCCTCCGTGTCAAGCAGGTCGAGCAGCGCCGTCGTAACGGTGACAGATTTCCCGTTGGTGACCCACGCGTTAGGCACCTTGTCTTCCTTTATTGTGAACGGTATGCCCGTGAGGTCCGTGGCCTTTGCAACGCGGTTCCACACGTTTTTTGCCGTTTCGTGGGACAGCCTGGCCTCCGCGGGGAATGCTGCGAATACGGTTAAAAGCGTAAAAAGCAGCACACAGGATATCTTTGACTTCACGTAGACGCACGCTCCTCCCTAATCCGCGCCAAGTCCGCCGCAACATGTCCGGCAGCGTGCACGCGCCTTTTTCGCATATCAATTTACCTTAAAAAGCGGCTCGCTTCATCAGTAGTTTATGAATGCCTCCTTATAAAGTCCTCTATCAGCCTGCACGATATGCTGAGTCCCCTGAAGTAGTCCGGAAGCTCATCTGCCGCGAACCAGCGTATTTCGGTCACCTCGGTCATGTCCGGTTCGATCTCGCCGCCGGCCCACTCGGCGGTGAAGCCCGCCATAAGCGAGCGCGGGAACGGCCATGGCTGGCTTGCGAAGTACCGTATATTTTTGACTCGTATTTTCGATTCTTCGTAGACCTCGCGCTCGACGCACTGCTCAAGCGTTTCGCCTGGCTCGACAAAGCCCGCGAGCACACTGAACCGCCCCGGCGGAAACGCGGCTCCGTGTCCCATGAGCAGTTTCCCGTCCTTTTCGACTGCCACTATAACGGCCGGCGCTATGACCGGAAAAGCCAGCTCGCCGCATACGGGGCAGCGCATAGCCAGCTCTTTGTCGTCGAACAAAGTCCTCGCGCCGCAAACACCGCAATATCTGTGTGTTCTCTGCCACTCCATCAAATGGAACGCCTTGCCCGCGCGGAAGAAAGCTTTTTCATCGAAAAGCGGCCAAAGCCCTCTTCTGTCGTGCTCGGAGTATCCTGCGGGAAGCTCTGCGCCGTCCTGAATCTCGCCCCATATATCCCCGTCCCTTTCCTCTTTGTCTACAAAGCCGCTGTTCACCAGCAGTCTCTCTATCCCGGCGTCAGCCCCCCTGCGAGGCAGGCCGGAGCCGTCGTCCTTCAGAACTATCTTTCCTTTTATGAAAGCGTATATGTCCGACACGTCTATTCCCCCGTCTATTCTGTGATATGCGGCGTGAAATGCCGTACGTTTGAACGATATTATTGTACTGGACGCGGTCTTAATTTCACACTATCATGTTGTTGATGTTTATTTTCATTTTACAGGGGGCGAGATTTCCGATGATCGAAAAATTTGAGAACGTGACCGCAGTTGCGAAAGCCAACGTATACTTTGACGGCAGGGTGATAAGCCATACCATTTACACGGCCGCCGGAGAACGCAAGACCCTTGGCATTTTCCTGCCGGGAAGTTATGAGTTCGGCACCGCCGACGCAGAGATCATGGACATAACGGACGGAGAATGCGAGGTACTGCTCCCAGGCTCTTCGGAGTACGTCAAAGTCAGGGCCGGCGATACGTTCAAGCTGCCTGGCAACAGCAAATACTCTCTGCGCTGCTGCGTGCCTGTGCAGTACATCTGCTCGTATATACCGGCCAAATAAGACGCCGTTCATAAAATTTATTCAGGGCCTTCTGGCGCGGTCTTTCAATTCCTGAAGCTCGTTTGGAGCCAATGCTCCTGATATCCATGACGAGTAGACGGAGTTGTTGTGAAGGAGCGGTTCGGCTGTTATCTCCGGTATTTCTTTAGCCGCGGCGTCGAAGGATTTTGTGCCGGGGATCGGTGAAAATTCAGCGAGTTTTGGTTTTCCGCCGCATGCCTTCACGAAATCTATCGTTTCGGCAACGGACCCCAAGCTCTGTCCCGGAAGGCCCAGCAGGATGTAGGTCTCGCACTCCTCGCGGCGCCAGCCCGCTTCCCTGCAGCATTTAACCGCAGCGGCGTATTCGCCGCGCAGCACCTTGCCCGAGCTTTCTTGCGCGACCGAGGGATCTACGCTCTCAAGCGAGAGACGGATAGTTTTAAATCCGGTCTCTTTCAGAAGCGCGGCGCATTCGCCGTCTATCTCCCTGACATGGAGGCCGTTCGGCGCGTGGAAGCGCAGCGCGCCGTTATAGCGCGCCTTGAGTTTGCGGCAGAGCGGATAAAAATACTCCCGCTTCCCTAAAAGCAGGGCGTCGTCGTAGAACGCGAAATCAATAACGCCGAGGTTTGCCTGAAAATCGATCTCCTTCATTATCTCTTCGACAGTCCTTCTTTTGAAGCGCGGCCAGAGTATGCCCGACGCACAGTAGTCGCACCTCATAGGGCATCCGAAGGACGTCATTACCACGCCGTAGGGCGGGTGGCCGTATAGGTCCATGGCCGGGTATGCGGCGTCCGGCTCCCAGTTTTCGGCGACGATGAAATCGGCGCCCAGCGACGAGGCGTGCTCAAAGCACAGCCGCGCGTATATGCCGCCAAGCACAAGAGGCACGCCTGGCAGTTCGGCGCGAAGTTTCTCTATTGCCCATCTCACGCCGCCGTACCAGTATGTCATTGCCGACGTGATGAAAACTGTGTCGGGTTTCGGGACATTGCGGAGTCTTTGCGAAAACGCTTCCTCTCCTATGCCGAAATGGTGGTATTTTCTCTTTATATGTCGGTATGCGTCCGGTTTTCTGATCTCGGTCTTCGCGATTTTTTCACGCCCGAAAGTCATTTGTCCCTCCGCCCCATCGCGTACGCAGTCGATGAGCCTGACATCGCAGCCGCCCTCTCGCGCCTTCTGAAGCAGATATAGAAGGCCTATCGGCTTTGACCAGAGGTCGTAAAAGGCAAAGTCGTGCACAGGAGGGTTGACCCCTAAGATGTTTTTTCCATGCAGGCTTAGCAGGTCTTTCATTTTCAGTATGCGCGCGCACCGCGCCATTGATATCGCCTCCGCTTACTGCCCGAATGTCAGGGAACACTTATGGCCGCGCAATCCCGTCCGTCACGGCCGCGCGGTGAGCAGCAGGTCTGTTTCCTCATATTATATAGCCAGTTGGTTTCTCGTTTTAATAGCGGTAAAAATCGACAGAACGCAGATAAAATATATAGAAACTATGAATTAATTATAAGCCGCTTCATGTCTGTTTGAATTTTGTGCCGCCGCCCTATTTTATCAGTCACACACTATATTATCCGCCGCTGGTCCATAAAGCTCTTTTCCGTTTTGTTCCGCGCGGTAAAGACTATTATTCTGACTATTTAGAATGCTTGCACATGCTTGATTTTTGGGTTTTTAAGCTGTATAAGTATACTGGGTGGTCCAGGAAGGGAGTTTTTCACATGCTTGAAACTCATGTCTCACGGGGACCCCGTATATATGAGAGGGTCGTCGAAAAACTTAAGGAGTCCATATCAAACGGCGAGATACTGCCCGGTGATCCTCTCCCGTCGGAACGTCAGCTAATGGACGATTTCGGCGTGAGCAGGAGCTCGTTGCGCGAGGCGTTCAGGGTGATGGAACTGCTCGGTCTTATAGAGTCCATACCGGGCAAGGGGCGTTTTGTGCGCCATCCGAGGTCCATCGCGGAAGACAAAGAGGCCATCCAGCTTGAGGACTCGGCGATACTTGAGCTCATGGAAGCCCGCCGTGTGCTAGATCCGGCCGTCGCGGCGGAGAGCGCGATGAAAGCCACCCCCTCCGACCTGACCAGGATGCTGCGAGTCATAACCGCTACAGAGAGAAACCTTGATAACCCCGCGGGCCGCGCTCAGGCTGATTTTGACTTTCATCTCGTGCTTGCCGAAGCGACCCATAATTTTGTGTTTGTCAACATAACCCGCATGAACTTCGACCTGATAATGGCGACCCACGACAAGATATACAACCTTCTCGACGACAAGGACGCGTTCCTGCTGGAGCACAGGGCGATGTACGAGGCGATACTCGACCATGACGTCGAACGCGCAAGGGAGATGGCCGCGAGGCATATCGACAGGATATACAGGACCCTGCACAGGGGTATCGCCGCGCAGAGATAATTGGTCGGACCGGATATGCAATTATTTAAAAATGTGAAATATCATATCATCATATAAACAGGAGGCGCGAAACATGGAGAAAAGGATCAGGGAGTTATTTCCGGAAATCGAGTGGATAAAGGACAAGGGGCTGCAGGATAAGGTCGTCGCGTCATACGTGGACGCTCTCAAGACCGGCGGCTGGGAGCCGGACGACATGGACAGAATACCGTTTACTCTCCTCATACCCAACTGCCCGTTCTCGTACCTTGACCACGTACGCGGCGTGACACGCATGGCAAAGGCCGCGATGGACGAGTTCAACGCCATCTACCCGGCAAAGGACGCTAAATTCAGGCTCGATAACGACCTTCTCGTGGCGGGCGCGCTTCTGCACGACGTCGGCAAGCTCGTAGAGTACGAGAAGAACGCGTCTGGCGAGACGGTAAAGTCAACGATGGGGAAAAACCTGAGGCACCCGTTCTCAGGCACGGTCATAGCGCTTCGCAACGGATGCCCCGACGCGATAGGGCACATAATAGCGAACCACGCTCACGAGGGCGACGGGACCTTGCGCAGCCCCGAAGGCGTGATAGTCAACAAGGCTGACTTCATGAACTTCGAGGGTGTGAAATCGTTCCTTGGGATGAAATAACGTTTCTGATAATTTCAGTATATGGAGGGATGAACGTCATGGGAAAGACAGCGATAGTTAAGATAATGGAAAGGGCCGCGGGCAGGCCCGTGAAGGTCGGCGAGCGTGTATGGTGCAAAATCGACTGGGCAACCGCGCGTGACTTCGGAGGGGCTAACTGCGTGCTGCAGTTCGAAAAGGAGATGGGGCCAGATGCGAAAGTCTGGGATCCTGAAAAAATAGCGTTTACGTTTGATCTTCAGGCTCCGGCCCATTCGGAGAAGGTTTCTGTCAACCAGAAGATAATCCGCGATTTTGCGAAGAAACAGGGCATAAAGCGTGTATTCGACGTCAATAACGGCGTCGGACAGCATGTCATGTTGGAGGCAGGCATGATAAAGCCCGGAGATGTTGTCCTGGGAACCGACAGCCACATGAACCTGCTTGGCGGCGTCGGAGCGTTTGCCACAGGCGTCGGAAATACCGACATAGTCGCGGCGTTCATCAATGGAGTTAACTGGTTCCGCGTCCCGGAGACCATGAAGATAAATGTGAAGGGCAAGTTCCGGAAGGGGGTCTGCATGAGGGACCTGCTGACGCGCATAGTCGGTGATTTAGGCGCGGGCGGAATGGACTTCCTCGCGGTCGAGTTCACTGGAGAGACGATAGAGAATTCGAACATAGCGGAGCGCCTGACACTTTGCTCGATGGTTACCGAGATGAGCGGCAAGGTACCTATAATCATGCCGAACGGCGACGTTCTAAAGTGGCTTAAGGAACGGGCCGGAGACGAGGTGGAGGCTCGCGTCAGGGATCTGTCCGCTGACCCGGACGCAGAATACTGCAAGGTCATAGAATACGACGTCACGTCGCTTGAGCCGATGGCGTCCTGCCCGGACGCGCCCGACAACGTCAGGCCTGTAAGGGAGATCGCGGGAACCGCGGTGGATCAGGTGCACATAGGTTCCTGTTCTAACGGGCGGTTTGAGGATATCAAGGCGGCGTACGATGTGCTTATGGCGGGCGGCGGCAAGGTGAGCCCGAACGTGCGCACTATAATAACGCCGTGCACGAGGGAAGTCCATCTCCAGTGTGCTAAGGCCGGGATGATCGATAAGTTCATCGAGGCCGGGGTTATATTCACTAATCCCACGTGCTCACTCTGCACCGCGGAGCACTACGGCGTTCTCGCAAACGGGGAGATAGGCTGTTCGACCACGAACCGCAACTTCCTGGGCAAGGTCGGCAAGGGGAGCCATACTTACCTGATGAGCCCGATGTCAGCTATGGCAACGGCCGTTAAGGGCGTAATCACGGACCCAAGGGACATTCTGGGTTAAAGCGGAGGAGGAAAGAGATATGAGCGAAATTCTCAAGGGAAGAGCGTGGGTGTTTGGCGACGACGTCGATACGGACCTTATATATCACAACAAGTATCTCGCCGAGACTGATCCCAAGAATATGCCGCAGTACGCGTTCGAGTACTATCCGGGCAAGGAGAAGTTTGCGAAAGAGGTTAAACCGGGGGACTTCGTAGTCGCGGGCAAAAACTTCGGATGCGGATCGAGCCGCGAGCATGCCGTATACTGCCTGAAATATGCGGGCGTGCCGGCTATCCTTGCCGAGACGTGCTCACGTATATACTACCGCAACGCGATAAACAACGGGTACCCCGTGCTGTTCGTAAAGGGACTCTCGGACGCCATAAAGGCGGGCAAGATCAAGGATGGGGACGAGCTTGAAGTGGACCTCTCCACTGGAACCATAAAGGATATAACGAGCGGAAGCTCGTTCCACGGCGATGCCGTGAGCGACCTTGAGAACGACATAATGAAAGCCGGCGGGCTCATCGAGTATCTGAAGGCCCAAGCGGCTAAGAAGTAACCGGAAGACAGACACAAGGTCGGGCATATTGTGCCGAACGAAAATAAATGATAAGGGGTGTGAATTCATAATGGGCAAGACATTTGCTGAGAAAGCGCTTGGCCGGGCTGCAGGGTATGACGTGGCGGCAAACCAGGTGGTAACAGTCGAGCCGGATTGGTGCATGAGCCATGACAACGGGGCCCCTATAGCGAGGACATTTAAGAAAATAGGAGTTAAGAAAGTCTGGAAGCCGGAACGCATAGTGTTCATCCTTGACCACGCTGTGCCCGCGCCTTCGAGCGACCACGCCGTCAACCATAAAGAGGTCCGCGAGTTCGTCGCCGAGCAGGGCATTCCCAATTTCTACGACATAACGAGCGACGGGGGCGTCTGTCACCAGAAGATGTGCGAAGAGGGGTTCGCTCTTCCGGGTCTCATAATGATAGGCAGCGACAGCCACACCTGCACCTACGGAGCTTACGGCGCGTTCTCGACAGGCATAGGCCGTTCCGAGATGGCCGCGGCCTGGGCGACTGGCAAGATATGGTTCAAAGTCCCGGAGAGCATGAAGGTCGTCGTGACCGGCAAGTTCAAGCCCGGCGTCTCCGCGAAAGATTTCATACTCAAGTTCATAGGCGACGTGAAAGCTGACGGCGCCGATTACATGAGCGTTGAGTTCCACGGGGAAGGCATAGAGAACATGAGCGTCGCAGAGAGGATGACCATCTGCAACATGGGGATAGAGTTCGGCGCCAAGAATGCGGTATGCAGGCCCGATCAGAAGGTCCTCGACGAGATAAAGGACAAGGCGAAGTGCGACCGCTGGGAGCCCATTTGGGCCGACGAAGACGCCGTCTACGCGTCCGAGCTGCACTATGACTTGGGCGATATAGTGCCTGGCGTGGCTAAGCCCCACAAGGTCGACAACTACGCTCCGGTGAGCGATGTCAAGGGCACACAGATCCACGAGGCGTTCCTTGGAAGCTGCACAAACGGACGTATCGAAGACCTTCGTCTCGCGGCTCAGATAATGAAGGGCAAGAAGGTTGCCGTGCGCACTGTGGTCATTCCGGCATCCTGGAAGGTATACCGCCAGGCCATGAAAGAGGGGCTCTTAGACGTGTTCCTCGACTCCGGCTGCGTTATCTGCAACCCGGGATGCGGCCCATGCATGGGCAACCACGAGGGGATACTCGCTCCGGGAGAGACGGCTATAAGCACGGCGAACCGCAACTTCAAGGGGCGCATGGGCGACAAGGACAGTTTCATCTATCTCGCAAGCCCTATGACAGTGGCTGCATCAGCACTCAGGGGCGTAATCTCCGATCCGAGGGAGGCGCTGTAATATGGCTATCAAAGGCAGGGTATGGAAGTACGGTGACGACGTCAACACGGACGTGATCTTCCCGGGGAAATACACATACACCATCAAGGAGCGCGCCGATATGGCGAAGGTCGCGTGCGAGGATCTTGACATCGAGTTCAACAAGAACGCAAAGCCCGGCGATATCATAGTCGCGGGCAAGAACTGGGGGTGCGGCTCAAGCCGCGAGCAGGCCGTGACATGTCTCAAGGAGCGCGGCATAGCCGTGATCATAGCAAAGAGCTTCGCGCGCATCTACTATCGCAACTGCCTGAACGAAGGGCTGCCTATAATAGTGTGCCCAGAGGCGGTGGACGCCATAAACATGGGCGACGAGATAGAAGTGGATTTTGACAGCGGCACGATCAGGGCCAACGGCAAGGAGTTCAAATTCCCGCCGTACCCCGAATTCGTTCAGGGGCTCATAAAAGACGGCGGACTTATCCCGCACGTCAAAAAAGAGCTGGGGCTGGAATAAAAAAAGAGGCCCGCACAGGCATGTGCGGGCAGGGCTTTTACGCAACGAGCTAAAACTATTCCAAGGAGGGTCACGCGATATGTCTGAGAATGTTATGAGAGTAAGGGAGAAAAAAGATCGCTACAAAGTGTGCTACATGTGCGGGGACGATTCGGGCTTCGACATGATGGAGGGTGCGCTTCTGGTACTTGAGTCTCTCAATCTGCCGATCGACTGGGTCCGCGCCGATTTGGGCTGGTGCATGTGGGAGCGTTCAAACAAAAAATACGGCGAGGGCGATCCCCGCTGTAACACGGTTCCGCCGGAGACGATTAAGTCCATCAAGGAGACGGATGCCACTATAATGGCGGCCATCACGTCAAAGTCGGGCGTTAAGGGCTTTAAGTCCGCCATACTTCAGATGAGGCAGCTGTTCGACCTTTACATCAACCTTCGCCCGGCCAAGAAGCTGCCGGGGATAGGAACGCCCCTTGTGAAGGACCCGGACATCGATATCGTGATGTTCCGTGAGAACACTGAGGACCTCTACGCGGCGGTCGAATTCTATCCGCTCCCCGAACATATGTTCGACCTTCACCCCGGAATGAACCGCTTCCGTGGCCGTGAGGTCGCAGTGTCGTGGCGCGTCTTCTCAAAAGACGGATGCGAGCGCATTATACGCGCGGCGTTTGAGTACGCCAAGGCGACAGGCCGCAAGACCGTACACTGCTGCAACAAGGCCAACGTCATCCGTGAGACGGACGGCATGATGAAGAGGATCTTCCTTGAGATAGCCAAGGAGTACGAACAGTACGGCATCAAGGCGTACGAAGAGAACGCCGACGCTACGGCCATGTGGCTCATCAAAAACCCGCAGGATTACAGCGTTATCGTCGCGAGCAACGTGTTCGGCGACATACTGTCTGACGAAGCGTCGCAGCTTACGGGCGGCCTGGGGTTCGCGCCGAGCGGCAACATAGGCAAGAACGCCGCCATATTCGAGCCGAGCAGCGGATCTGTTCCCAAATACGCCCATCAGTATAAGGTCAACCCGAGCGCTATGGTGCTGACGTCGAAGATGATGCTTGAGTACCTGGGCCTTGAGGACGCGGCTCATAAGATCGAAAAGGCGCTTGGCGAGGTGCTCGTCGAGAGCAAGCCGGGCACGCTTACATATGACGTTCTCCGTGATTTCAGAGGGGATCCTGACTGGGAGAAGAACGCGGCCAGCACGATTGACATGGCGGCTGCCATCGCGGGCAAGATCGACCCGTCGTTCACAGGCGCCAAGCTTGAGGCGGCCAAGGCCAAGGTGCACAAGATGTGCGCATGGGATGACGCTTCTCTGGTAGGATTCGAAGATTAACACGCGCCAGCGGCAGAACGAGAGGAAAGAGGCGGTCCGCGCGCTCGGTTAAGCCTGAATGGGCGGCGGACCGCCCTTTATGATACCAACTGCGAGGTGAACACGATGAATACAGCTCAGGCGGGGACATTGGAGTCGATGGATTGCCTCGTCACCGCGACGGAGGAACCCGCGGGCACAGGAGTTAAGATACAGATATCGGGAAGTAGCGCCGCGCGCTTCAGGACGGCCATGGAGAAGAGGGTCCGAGAAGTCCTTGGTTCAATGGGCGTCGAGGACATCAACATCTCAATACAGGACAACGGAGCGCTTGACGTCGTGCTTGGCGCCAGGGTCGAGGCTGCCGTGAGCAGGCTCAAGGGAGGTGCCGTAATATGAGACGCACTATGCTGTACCTTCCGGGGAACAATCCCAACATGCTGACGAGAGGCTACCTGTTTGGCCCCGACGGTCTCATACTTGACCTGGAGGACGCCGTGGCGATCTCCGAGAAGGACACGGCCCGTATCCTGGTCCGGCATTTTCTGAAGCAGGGCGAGTTCGGCGGATGCGAAGTTACGGTCCGCATCAATGGCGTTGACACAGAATATTGGAGGGACGATATCGCCGCGATAGTCCCGTTTGAGGCGTTAAGCGGGGTACGCGTCCCCAAGGTTGACAGCGCAAAGACAGTGGAGCTGCTTGACGAAGAACTGTCTGCCGTTGAGGAAAAAAACGGCATCCCGCTCGGACGTACGAAGATCTTCTGCCTTCTTGAGACCGCGAAGGGCATTTGGAACGCGTATGACATAGCGTGCGCGTCTTCCCGTGTGGCCGCTGTCATTCCCGGTGGGGAGGACCTGACGGCTGACCTGAAGACCAGCCGCTCCAAAGAAGGCACAGAGCTTGACTGGGCTCGCCGCATGCTGGTGTTTGCGGCACGCGCTGCCGGGGTGGACCCGATAGACACTGTTTTCCCGAGGGTCACTGACGACGATGGTCTGCGCAAAGAGACTGAGTTTATAAAACAGCTCGGATTTGAGGGCAAGAGCGTCATACATCCCAACCAGATCCCGATCATACACGACGTATTCAACCCTACGGAGAAAGAGATAGAGCAGGCGATCAAGATCGTCAAAGCGGCCAGGGAAGCGGCCGAGCGCGGCCAGGGAGCGGTTTCTGTGGACGGACGTATGGTTGATGTTCCGGTGGTTAAGAGGGCTGAGTATACGCTGCTCAAGGCCGGGATCTCGGAGGTGAAATAACATGTCAAAGAACGCGCTTGGCCGGGAGATCCCGGATTTTATCGAAGGTTACGGCAAGACGAACCCCTACAAGGGAGCTTTTGCGATAAAACCTGAAGGTTTTAAAGCCGGTCCTAAACTGCGCTGTGTGAACAACGACCGCACAGACAAGCTCGTGAGCGGGATAAAAAGCGCTATCGTCGCCTCAGGGCTGAAAAGCGGCATGACAATATCTTTCCACCATCATCTGCGCAACGGAGACTATGTTGTGAACATGGTCGCGGACGCGTGCGCCGAGCTTGGCATAAAGGATCTCACCCTGTTCCCGACCGCGCTTTTCGGCGTCCATAAAAAGCTTATAGAGCATATCAAAAACGGTGTCATCACGAGGATAATGGGGTCGGTCAACGGTCCCATAGGACAGCTTGTCTCTGAAGGCGGCATGGGGGTGCCAGTGGTGCTCAGAAGCCATGGAGGCCGTCCGCGCGCTGTGATAGCAGGAGACGTTCATATAGATGTCGCGTTTATAGCGGCGCCGACCGCCGACAGGTACGGCAATATCTGCGGGACGCAGGGTAAATCGGCGTGCGGCTCGCTTGGGTATGCTTTCACCGACGCTCAGTATGCCGACTGCGTAGTGGCTGTAACCGATAATCTGGTGCCATACCCGGCATCTCCGGTGTCTATTCCGCAGGTTTTCGCCGACTTCGTGGTGGAGGTGCCCAGCATAGGAGATCCTGCCGGCATCGTGTCGGGCACTACCAAGGTGACGAGAGACCCTCTTCGGCTGCTGATATCAAAATACGCGTCTTTGCTCATAGAGGCAAGCCCGTATTTCAAGGAAGGCATATCGTTCCAGACAGGCGCGGGCGGTATTCCGCTGGCCGTAACTGCCTTCATGAAGGACGCAATGATAAAAAAGGGCATAAAGGGCAGCTTCGGACTCGGCGGCATAACCGGTTATTTCGTCGAGCTTCTGAAGGAGGGGCTTGTCGAGAAACTTATGGACGTTCAGTCCTTCGATTTGGACGCCGTGAGGTCGATAGGCGAGAACCCAAACCACATAGAGATATCCGCGGACTGGTACGCGAACCCCTGGAACAGCGGGGCGGCGGTCAACATGCTCGACGTTGTTATACTTGGCGCGACGGAGGTCGACGTGAATTTCAACGCGAACGTGAACACCGAGGCCGACGGCGCACTGCTGCACGGAACAGGCGGACACCAGGACACTGCGGCCGGAGCAAAGCTCACGATAATCGCGCAGCCGCTGCTTCGCGGCCGCATACCGTGTGTTACTGACAGCGTCTACAGCGTTACGACCCCCGGAGAGGTCGTAGACGCCGTAGTCACAGAGTACGGCATCACGATAAACCCGCGCCGCAAGGACCTTATCGACGCTTGTTCCGCGGTAAAGGGGCTTCCTCTGGTTTCGATGGACGAGCTTGCGGCAAGGGCCAGGCGCATGACAGGGACCGCCGATCCCGTTGCTGTGGAAGATCGCATCGTAGGCGTCATCGAGTGGCGCGACGGGACGGTAATAGACGTAGTGAGGCAGCTCAAAAAGGCATAAGCAAGCATTGCGGCTATACATAACAGGTCGGGCCCGCGCGCAAAAATTTGCTCTTTGCGCACGGGCCCGACCTTTTTTAGGTTTTGTTTAGTCTCGGCGCCTCGCGTATTCGGCGGCCAGTTTTTCAAATGCCGGCATAGACCGGACTATCTGATCCGTCTTTACGCAGTATGATATCCTGACGTAGCCGGGGCAGCCGAAGCCGTCGCCCGCAACAAGCAGCAGTTCGTATTTTTTTGCCTTTTCGCAGAACGCGTTAGCGTCGGGCTCCGGTGATTTCACGAAAAGATAAAACGCGCCGTCCGGCCTGACGCACTTGAACCCCAGCTTCACGAGGCCGTTGTAGAGCAGGTCCCTGTTAGCCTTATAGACGGAGATATCAGACGTCTTGTCAGCGCACCGCGCTATCACCTGCTGGAACAGGCTCGGAGCGCAGACGTAGCCGAGAGCACGTCCAGCACCGCATATAGCGGCGTAAACATCCTCCCATCGCGTTGCCTCAGGCGAAACTATTATGTAGCCTATCCTCTCGCCCGGCAGAGAGAGAGATTTGCTGTATGAGTAGCATACCAGTGTGTTTTTGTAAAAGTTAACCAGGTACGGGACTTCGATGTCTCCGTACACAAGTTCGCGGTATGGCTCGTCCGATATGAGATATATCGGGTGCCCGTACTCCGATGACTTTTCCTCCAGCACCGAGCAGAGAGCGCGCAGCGTCTCTTTCGAATATACAGCGCCGGAGGGGTTGTTCGGAGAGTTCACTATGACCGCCTTAGTCCTCTCGTTCAGCGAAGAGCGGAGCGTTTCGATGCTTATCTGGAAATCGGGTTCGTTCGGCGGCAGGATGACGGGTTTTGCGCCCGATGCCTCGACGAAGACCTTGTATTCCGGGAAGTACGGGGCAAAAATGATAAACTCGTCTCCCGGAACCGAGAGTGCTTTGCAGCATATCGTAAGCGACGCGGCAGCGCCTACTGTCATATAGATATTGTCGCCGCTGATTTTCGTGCCGTGGGTTTTGTTGACGTGGTCGGCTATCGCCTTCCTTACGTTCGCGTCTCCCTGCGCGGAAGAGTAACCGTGCAGCAGCGTCGGATCCTCTGTGGCGAGCAAAGAGACGATCGTCTCTTTTATGCAGCCGGGGGGCGGAACGCTGGGGTTGCCTATGCTGAAGTCGAACACGTTGTCGGCTCCTATCTGCCGGGCTCTCGCTTTTCCGTACTCGAATATCTCCCTTATTGCAGACCGTTTTTTGCCAAGCTCAAGCATTTCTTCTGAAAGCATCCGTTTGCACATCCTCTTTTCGGTAATTTCGGTTCTATCCGTTCTATGCAGGATTATATGCAGAATGCTCGGATGTTTCAATCAAAGGCCGTTTGCGGCTCACCGATTCTTGAATAGAAAAAAATCAAAGTGTGTGATATTCTTAATCGGATGCCAAGCTTTATGCGCGGCTTGGCGCATGTGGGCGCTATTGCAACATTCAGATCGTCTTGTGACGGTGGTCAATAAAACGGGGAGGAATTTCTGCGATGAAAAAGCGGGTAATATTGGCAATTGTGCTGACAGTGTGCTTTGCAGCGGCGGCGTTTGCGGCGCTAGGTCCCATCAAGCTCGAGGACCAGAAACCCACGTTCATATATGTGGGGCCGGTCGGGGATGGCGGCTACAATTACATGCATGATCAGGGGCGCAAGCTCATGGAGAAGCTTAACCCAGGGATAAAGAGCTCGGTCGTAGAGTCGGTCCCCGAAGGGCCGGACGCCGAGAGGGTCATGGAGACGGCGATCCGCAACGGCTCCAAGGTCATCTTTGCGAACTCGTTCGGCTACATGGATCACGTGATAAACGTGGCAAAGAAATATCCGAACGTCTATTTCATGCACTGCTCGGGCTACAAGACTGCGCCTAACGTCAGCACTTACTTCGGCCGTATGTACCAGCCGCGCTATCTGTCGGGCATAGTAGCCGGCAAGGCTACGAAAACGAACCTCATCGGCTATGTGGCGGCTTATCCCATCCCCGAGGTCGTCCGCGGGATCAACGCATTTACTCTGGGCGTCCGCAAGGTAAATCCAAAGGCGCATGTTAAGGTGGTCTGGATTTTCTCATGGCACGACCCGGCAAAGGAGAAAGAAGCGACCAAGGCCCTCTATGACGCGAAATGTGACACTATAGCCATGCATGCCGACACCGGCGGCGCTCCGCAGGCGGCTGAGGAGCTCGGCATGTGGGTCATCGGCTACAACAACACGATGGATAAGTACGCGCCTACGCGCCACCTTGTGACTCCTGTCTGGAATTGGGGCAAATACTACGACTACGCGGTCAAAAATATAGCAAAAGGCACGTGGAAGTCCGAGCAGATCTGGTGGAGCATGAAGGAAGGCATGGTCGGCCTGTCTGCGTACGGCAAGCCTGTCAAAGAGGAGACGAAGAAGATCGTCGAAGCCGAGAAAAACAAGATCTTCAGCGGCAAGTGGGACGTATTCTACGGGCCCATAAAAGGACAGGACGGAAAGGTTAAGGTCCCGGCAGGCAAACATCTGACAGACGCGGAGATGCTCAGCATGAGCTGGTTTGTCGAGGGCGTTGACGGAACCATACCAAAATAGAAACCGGTATTGCGCGCTCTTCCTGTCGATCTAATCCGTGCAAAACAAAATGTGCGGCCGGCCGGCCGCACATTTTGTTAGTGGCAGATCGCATTTTTGGCCTTTCGTATTCTGTTTTTATAAAATCAGCGCATTGGAATATATAAAATAGACGGTATAATCCTTAAGTGTGTGACTCTTTCACTTCTTACAAGCCATTTTCTAAGGGGGCGGTGCTATGGGATGATTTAGATCATATGGGTTCGAGGTCCGGGCCCGTCTTATGCCGCCGTTCCGCCCGCTCTGTGCCGACAGGGCAAAATAGGCGGCGCCTTTATGCATCAAAGAGAGTTCCCCTGATCTTGCTGACTTTTAAGGAGGTTAAATAATATGAATCGTCTTTTGATGTCGAAAAATGGCCCCATGGTTGCGGGAGTCATTTTTGGCGTTATTGCCGCATTCCTTGTGAAATTTGGTAACCCAGGAAACATGGGTTTCTGCGTTGCATGCTTCACGCGTGATATATCTGGCGCGCTTGGACTGCACCGGGCAGCTGTCGTGCAATACCTGCGCCCGGAGATTCCGGGGTTTATTCTCGGCGCGTTTGTCTCCGCGCTTATGTTTAAAGAATACAAGCCACGCGGAGGCTCGTCCCCGATGATCAGGTTTGCGCTTGGGTTCTTCGCGATGACAGGAGCTCTTGTCTTCCTCGGCTGCCCATGGCGCGCCTATCTTCGGCTTGCCGGAGGAGACCTTAACGCTATAGCGGGAATAGCCGGCCTTGCGGTTGGGATATCGGCCGGAGTAGCGCTGTTATACCGCGGTTTCAGCCTTGGAGCCGCACGCCGGAACCCCAAGACGGCGGGGCTCGTGATGCCGGTTGTGGCGCTTTCCTTGCTTGCGCTGCTCTTCTTCCGTCCTCTGTTCGGGGCCGATGGCGCCGGTCCGGTATTTTTTTCGCTTAAAGGCCCGGGCTCAATGCACGCTCCCGCAGTGATCTCGCTTGCGGCGGGGCTCATCGTCGGCCTGATAGCGCAGCGCAGCCGTTTCTGTACTGTAGGTGCCCTGCGTGATCTCATAATGGTCAAAGACGCGCACCTTTTTAAGGGAGTGGCCTCGTTCATCGTTGCCGCGTTCGTCGCCAACCTGGCGCTTGGACAGTTTAAGCTTGGCTTTGAAGGCCAGCCTGTGGCGCATACCATGCAGACGTGGAACTTCCTCGGAATGGTGCTCTCTGGCCTTGCCTTCACGCTTGCCGGAGGATGCCCGGGACGCATGCTCATAATGTCAGGCGAAGGGGATGCGGACGCCGGGGTTTTCGTCATGGGGATGCTTGTAGGAGCCGCGTTTGCTCACAACTTCAGCTTTGCCAGTTCTGCGGCAGGCATAGGGGCATACGGCATCCATGCCACGTTGATAGGGCTTGTCTTCTGCGCTGCCGTGGGCTTTCTTTTCCTGAACAGTACGGAGAATAGGGGGTAGCTGCTATGGAAATTAAAAAAGTCGATGCGCGCGGTCTTTCATGTCCGCAGCCTGTGATCGAGACAAAGAAGGTACTGGACAAGGCTTCCGGCGGCAGGGTAGAGGTCTTGGTCGACACTGTCACATCACGTGAAAACGTGATGCGGTTCGGCGAAAACGCAGGCTGGAAGTGCCGTTTTGAAGAGGACGGAGAGGGGTTTAAAGTCATACTTGAAAAATAGCGTGCGCTTGGTTTTCAGGCGTTTAAGATAAACTCTCTTGGTACTAAGGTGTGTCGGCATAAGATTAAATCTTGCTTAAAAAACAGTCCGCCCGGTTCGCTGCGCCATCTGCATAAGACGCAGCGAACCGGGCGGACTGACTCATGGGTTCATATTTGCTTTTTCGCGGGATTTTCAGTATTCTTCCCTCGCGCCAGTCTGTTATTTTTTACACAAAATGACGGTAAGCATGTAGTATATACATGAAAGACATCAAAAGATTCACGGGAGGACGATTTGTTATGAACTTAAAGGAAATTGCGGAATTGATCAACGCTAATTCTCTCTCTGGCAGTGAAAAGCTTGAGGAGATAGTCATTCCCCACGCGTACGCATGTGATCTTATGAGCGATGTCCTTGCGTTCTGTTCGCCTGGTTCTCTCCTGCTGACCGGGCTGACGAACGTCCAGATAGTGAGGACGGCCCAAATGCTTGACATTCCCGCGATAATTTTTGTGAGGGGTAAGGTGCCGCTTGAAGAGACTGTTAACCTTGCGCAGGAAAACGGTATCCCTATCCTGATCACAAAATACAGCATGTACGAGACATGCGGCATTCTCTACGCCAGGGGGATAAAGCCAAGCTATAGCCCACAGCAGGGGGCATGATGAACCGTGGCCGAACCAGTCTGTCTGGAGTATAAGATAGAAGGCAACGACTATATGGTTGCCGGAACAGCCTCCAACAACATAAAAAATACGCTCAAGATGTTAGGAATAGATTCTGATATCTGCCGCCGCGCCGCCGTAATAACCTATGAAGCGGAGATGAACCTCGTCATACACTCCGGCGGAGGATTGCTGAGGGCTGTGATCTCAGAGGACCGCCTTGAGCTTTTTGCCATAGACGAAGGACCGGGTATTCCTGACATAGACAAGGCAATGACAGAAGGGTTCAGCACCGCATCGGAACAGGCGAGGGAGATGGGGTTCGGCGCCGGCATGGGGCTGCCAAATATAAAACGCAACAGCGATATATTTGAGATCGATTCAGCCCCTGGAAAGGGCACGACATTGAAGGCCACCATACTGTTTAAATGACAAACCGGACAGGCGTTTTTAATTAATCGCGCAAGAAGGGAGTGAAAGAGCGTGAGGCACAGCATAAAGATATCTAAAGAGGCGTGCCAGGGCTGTGTTAACTGCATCAGGGTCTGCCCTACGGAGGCGATCAGGGTAGTCGACGGAGAGATAAGCATAATAGCGGAGCTCTGCATAGACTGCGGAGAATGTCTGCGCTCATGCGGACGCAAGGCGCTTGGGATAGATGAGGACGATTGGAACAGGATAAAAGAGTCGTCAAGGGCCGCAATAGTGGCGGATCCCGTGTTCTTCCTTCAGTTCAGCCACTACGGCAGGCCTGAGCTGCTGGAGTACGCGCTGGAATCCCTCGACCTCAGGGTTCTGATGGATGAGATGGAGGACGCTTTCGACCTCTCGGCCTACGCTACGGCCCAGATGATAAACCACGCGCCTAAACAGTCGCTGCCGCTGATATCAGTGTACTGCCCTGCCGTGCTTCGCATGATACAGTCTCGTTTCCCTGAACTTCTGTCGAAAGTGATACGCGTCGACACGCCGCTTGAAATGGCGGCCGACCTCTGGAGGATGCGGACAAACAGCGCCGCCCCGCTCACGCTGCTTGCGCCGTGCCCGGCCAAAATAACTATGGTTCATGAGCCGCAGGGCAGGGAGCGCTCGCATATCGACTACGGCGTCACCGTCCGGCGCGTCGCGAGGAGCATAATGGCCGCGGGTGACGTAACTATAGGACGCGAAGGTGAAATAAAGACAAGAAACAACCGCTGGATATCGTGGGCGCGCAGAGGCGGGGAATCCCGCCATGTGCAGGCCTTTTCAGACAGGAAACTTACAATACTCGCGGTCTCGGGCATGCGCAACACGCTCGACGTTCTCCAGGAGCTGGAGCTTGGCCGCTTAAGAGGAGTCGATTTTATAGAGTGCAGGGTGTGCGACACAGGCTGCGTTGGCGGTGTCGGTACGGCTGACTCGAGGTTTCTGGCAAATCTTCGCATGGGCAATATCGTCACGGATTGGGCCATAACAACTAAAGAGCTTGAGCGTGCGGAAGAGCTCTATGCGATGGATTTTTGGTCCATAACCAAAGAATTTTCTCCGCGCCCGCGCCCGCCTCTTTCCGACAATGTCGCGGACGCGATGGTCAAGCTGCAGCAGATGAAGGAGATATACAGCGGGTTGCCCCATATAGACTGCAGTTCGTGCGGAAGGCCATCATGCCAGGCCATGGCCGAGGAGATAGTCCGCGGTCACGGCGCCGTGACCGATTGCATATTTAAGCTGAGAGACAGGATCGCGGAGCTTGCTAACGAGATAGTTAAACTCTCGGAGGCGCAGCCGCACGCGTTAAAAAGAAAGGGTGTGCAGCGTTGACTATGACTGTCGAGGAACTATGCATAGCGCTTGACGCCTCCGTATATGCGGCCGGCGACAGAGAGAGGAAGATATCGAAAGCTGTTGCCGGGGATCTTCTGAGCTTTGTGATGGGGACGGCGCCTGAAGGTGCCATATGGGTCACAATACAGGTGCATCTGAACGTGGCCGCGGTTGCGGTGCTCAAAGACCTGCCTGTAATAATAATCGCAGCGGGGCGCAGGCCGCAGGACGATCTCGTCGAACGCTGTCAGCAAGAGGGCATCTGCGTGGCTTCGGTTAAAGATACTATATACGCTGTTTGCGCGAAGCTTGCCGCGCTTGGGTTTGGAGAGTAGGGCAAGGGTTGCTCAGGCCTTTTTGGGTTGACCTCCACATACATACGGTGCTGTCGCCCTGCGGAGAGCTTGAGATGGGAGCGCCGGAGATAGCCGCGAAGGCTAAAGAATCAGGCGTGGATGTGATTGGGATCGCTGACCACAACACATGTGAAAATTACCCCGCAGTGGCGCGCGCCGCATCGGGCGTTCCGGTCGTACTGCCGTGCATAGAGGCCCAAAGCGCCGAGGACATCCACGTGCTCTGTGTCTTTGGGAATTACGCGGATGCCATGTGCTGCAAGGAGTGGCTATGGGAACGGGTCCGTCCGATAAAAAACGACCCGGAACACTTCGGTTACCAACTGGTAATAGATGAGCACAACAACATAATAAGGGAGGAAGAGATCCTGCTGGTGCAGGGTTTTGGCTATGAGGTCGACGAGATAGTAGCCAAGACGCAGCGTATCGGCGGGCTTGCCGTTTTGGCCCACATAGACAGGCCGGCGTTTTCATACCCAGCTGTGCTAGGCCCCATGCCGCCGGATTACCCGGCGGATGCTTTTGAGCTTTCATGCAGGCTCAGCTCAGACGAGGCCGCGCTGTGGAGAAAGAGATATCCTGCCAGGACCTTCATACGTTCGTCGGACTCCCATGAACTGAACCGCATATCGCGTTCTAACAGCACAAAAATGTCACTTGAAGAGCCCACATTTGAGGAGATACGGATGGCCTTCAGAGGTGAACGCGGCAGGCGTATATCGTGGCCTTGGGGGTAATCGCAACGGCTGCAAGCAAAACAATTTTTTGACTTAAATGCCTGAGACCTCGGTTTTAAGAAAATTCGCTGCCAGGCTTAAAATACTTAAATCATGACTGGAAAATCCTGTCATGCGCATTTAATTTTTTCTATATTTTGTCTGGTACCAATGTAATTTGGTATTAAGCCGAAATTGAACCGCATTAAATTAACCATATAGTGAGGTTTGCCATCTCTCTTAAAACAGTCCGCAATGGCCATCGCGAAGAGGAGCTGACATCGTTACAGGCGATCGCGCACGCGGCGCGCGGTTATCATATAAAGCGCTGAAATCAATGCTGGGCAGAGGATATCAGCGCAGTGTGCCGTAAAGCATAAACGGATGTAAGGCCGATAAAGTTACAAAAAGTTTCGAATGTTGATGAAATTTGTAACTCGAGAAAATGCACAGAATGAACCAAAATTCGACAAAAAATTGTTTTACATATTGCAGTTATTATCATATGTGGGATATAATACCTCTGGTTTGTGTACTTTTTCGCAAGAACCGCCACGCGCATCGCGTCGCAGGATAAAGATGAGCCTTCCCAAAAGGCTCATCTAAGCGTGTTAAATAGCTGTAAGCAGAGAGATAGTTCGTTTCATTTATACTTTTCGGACGGGAGGGCCCGAAAAGACAATAAGGAGGGTGCGTTTTATGGTAGAGAATGTGTCGGAACATGCGTGGGAGCAGCTGGCTCAGCTCCTCGACAAGTACCGCGGGACAAAGGGAAGCTTGATCCCTGTGCTCCAGCAGGCACAAGAGATTTTTGGCTATCTTCCTAAGGAAGTTCTCATCAAGATAAGCCAGACTATTGATGTGCCGATCAGCCAGGTTTACGGAGTCGTCACTTTTTACGCGCAGTTCCATCTTGAACCGCGCGGAAAGTACATCATCCGCTCATGCCAGGGCACGGCCTGCCATGTCCGCGGGGCTAAGGCGGTCCTTAAGGCAATCAGGGAAAAGCTTGGCCTGGCGGAGGGCAAATCCACGACGTCCGATCTTAAATTCACTCTTGAGACAGTTGCGTGCATTGGGGCCTGCGGCCTTGCCCCCACGTTCATGGTGAACGACGATACGTACGGAAGGCTGACCCCCGACTCCGTAGGTCCCATACTGGACAAGTACGCTTAAAATCAGGCCGAGGCAAGGGAGGATTTCTTATGAAAATCACAAGTCTTGAAGATCTTCGCAAAATAAAAGAAGCCGCTCAGCATAAAACCGAAGTCAGAAAGAACAGCGACACACAGATAATAATCGGCATGGGAACATGCGGAATAGCCGCAGGCGCGAGAGCCGTCATGACTGCTGTGCTTGAGGAGCTGGCGAAACGCAACCTCACGAACGTTGCCGTTCTTCAGACAGGATGCATAGGCATGTGCCAGAAAGAACCGCTGCTTGACGTAGTTCGTCCGGGTGAGGACAGGGTGACTTACGGCCCGGTGTCGCCGAGCGACGTGCCGCGCATAATCGCCGAGCATCTCGTAAACGGTAACGTAGTCGAGGATCTGGTCGTGGCCAAGATCCCCAACAAAGAATAGGTCCGGAGGGAGGAATTCTAATGGCTCTTGCAAGAGCTCACGTACTTATATGCACCGGAACCGGCTGCACAGCCTCCGGAGCTAGAAATGTCCTTGCTAAATTCGAAGAAGAGGTCAAGGCAAAAGGGCTTGACAAGGAAGTCAGGATAGTTGAGACGGGTTGCCAGGGTTTCTGTGAAGGCGGTCCGCTGGTCATAATATATCCGGAGGGCACATTCTACACCCACGTCACTCCCTCCGACGTCTCGGAAATAGTCGAGGAGCATCTCCTCAAAGGCCGAGTGGTCTCCCGCCTCCTGTTCAGGGAGCCGATGACGGCCGAGAAGGTCCCAAACTACAACGACATAGCCTTTTACAAGAAACAGCATCGTCTCGTCCTTAAGAACTGCGGGCATATAAACCCAGAGTCGCTTGATGAGTATATAGCTGCCGATGGGTACGAAGGGCTTGCCAAAGTCCTGATCACGATGACGCCGGAGCAGGTAATAGAAGAGATGAAGAAGACCGGCCTTCGCGGCCGCGGCGGCGGCGGATTCCCCACTGGCATGAAGTGGATGTTCTGCTCGAAGTCGCCGGGGCCAAAAAAGTACATCATATGCAACGCAGACGAGGGCGACCCCGGCGCGTTCATGGACCGCTCCATACTTGAGGGCGACCCGCACGCTGTCCTTGAGGGAATGACGATAGGCGCGTACGCGATAGGGGCGGACGAAGGCTATATCTACTGCCGCGCTGAATATCCGCTTGCGATAAAGCGTCTGAAGCATGCCATCGCTCAGGCTGAGGAAGCCGGACTCCTGGGCGAGAACATACTTAACAGCGGTTTCAACTTCACTATACATATAAAGGAAGGCGCAGGCGCCTTTGTATGCGGCGAAGAGACGGCGCTCATGGCCTCGATAGAGGGAAGACGCGGCATGCCGCGCCCGAGACCTCCGTTCCCCGCTGTCAAGGGGCTTTGGGATAAACCTTCCAACATCAATAACGTAGAGACGTTCGCGAACGTGCCATATATATTCCGCGTAGGCGCTGAGGAGTTCGCGAAGCTTGGGACCGAAAAATCAAAAGGCACAAAGGTATTTGCCTTAACCGGAAAGATAAACAACACCGGTCTTGCGGAAGTCCCGATGGGGATAACGATGCGCGAGATAATATTCGAAATAGGCGGCGGTATCATCGGAGGCAAGAAGTTCAAGGGCGTTCAGATAGGCGGGCCGTCCGGAGGATGTATGCCGGAATCCTTGCTCGACACACCGATAGACTATGACTCGCTTATAGCTGCCGGCGCCATGATGGGTTCTGGCGGGCTTGTAGTCATGGACGAGGAGACATGCATGGTGGACCTCGCCAAGTTCTTCCTCACCTTCACGCAGTCGGAGTCCTGCGGCAAATGTACGCCGTGCCGAGAAGGAACGAAGCGTATGCTTGAGATACTGACCGCAATAACCGAGGGCAAGGGGCAGGATGGCGACATAGAGAAGCTCGAAAGGCTCGCTAAGTCGATAAAAGCCGGCGCTCTCTGCGCGCTCGGTCAGACAGCGCCAAACCCGATCCTCTCAACTATCCGCTACTTCAGGGACGAGTACGAGGCGCATATAAAAGACAAGAGATGTCCGGCAGGGGCATGCACTGCCCTCATAGGCTACAAGATCACTCCCGACTGCAAAGGATGCGGTCTCTGCAAGAAGGTTTGCCCGGTAGAAGCCATCTCGGGGGAGATCAAGGGGCAGCATGTCATAGACCCGAACAAATGCATCAAATGCGGCGCCTGTATGAGCAAGTGCCCGTTCAAGGCAATAGTTCGCGGATAACTTCGGACAGAGGAAGGGGAGACGAACAATATGGAACTTGTTAAGGTTACTATAGACGGCAAGACAGTATCCGTCCCAAGAGACTACACTGTGATTGAGGCAGCCGCCCTTGCCGGAATCCGCATTCCGCAGCTTTGCTATCATCCGGAGCTGACCAAGGAAGGGGCTTGCCGAGTCTGCTTGGTTGAGATAGAGGGAGCACGCGCGCTCGGCGCTGCATGCGTATATCCCGTGGCCGACGGCATGGTCGTCCACACCAACACGCCGCAGATACGCGAGCTCAGGAAAGCTGTAGTCGAGCTTTTGCTGGCGAACCACCCGCAGGAGTGCCTGATATGCCAGAAAAACAAGGACTGCGAGCTGCAGACTATAGCCGCAGACCTCGGCGTGCGCGAGATACCCTATACGGGAGAGAAGCGTAACGCTAAGAAAGACGAATCAAACCCGAGCCTCGTCCGCGACGCGAACAAGTGCATACTCTGCGGCCGCTGCATCAGGGCGTGCCACGAGCGTCAGGGCCTTGATGTCTATGCTTTCGTGCACCGCGGATTCGCCACGATTGTGGACCCGGCGTTCAACTATGGCCTTGATGAGGTGACCTGCACGTACTGCGGACAGTGCGCGGCGGTTTGCCCGACAGCGGCCATCTGCGAGAAAGACGATACAGAGGTCGTATTTAAGGCGCTTGGCGATCCGGATAAGTACACCATCGTGCAGACCGCGCCCGCTACGCGCGTGGCGCTCGGCGAAGCCTTGGGCCTTCCTCCGGGAGAGATAGTGACAGGCAAAATGGTTGCGGCGCTTCGCAAGCTTGGCTTCAACAAGGTGTTCGACACCGACTTCAGCGCTGACCTCACTATAATGGAAGAGGGGCATGAATTCCTGCACCGCGTGCTCAACGGCGGCACGCTGCCCATGATCACGTCCTGCTCGCCGGGATGGATAAACTTCATAGAGATGAAGTATCCCGACCTGCTGCCGCATCTCTCAACGGCTAAATCGCCGCAGGGGATGTTCGGCGCGCTGACAAAGACATACTGGCCCGAGACTCAGGGAATACCGGTAGAGAAGATATTCAGCGTCTCTATAATGCCGTGCACCGCAAAGAAGTCCGAAAGGGTGCGTCCGCAGCTTCAGAGCAACCCCGGAATTCCCGATGTTGACGCGGTCCTTACGACTCGCGAGCTTGCAAGGATGATAAAGAACGCGGGCATCGACTTCAAGAACCTGCCGGAGGAAGAGTATGACAGCCCGCTTGGCACATCGACCGGTGCTGCCGTAATATTCGGCGTAACCGGCGGTGTCATGGAGGCGGCGCTTCGCACGGTCTACGCTGTGCTTAACGAGGGCAAAGACCTGCCGGGTATCTGTTTTACGCCGGTGCGCGGCATGGAAGGCATCAAAGAAGCGAGCGTCGAGGTTCCGGTCAACGGCCAGAACGTGACCGTCAAACTTGCGGTCGCGCATACCCTCAAAAACGCAAAGGAACTTATGGACAAGGTCCGCGCCGGCACAGCCGACTACCACTTCATTGAAATCATGGCATGCCCTGGCGGATGTATAGGCGGCGGCGGCCAGCCGCAGCCTGTGAACGCGGAGATTCGCGCGGCGCGCGCGGCTGCGATCTATAAGGTAGATGAATCCAAGGCCATCCGTCAGTCGCATAAGAACCCCGACATCCAGGCGCTTTACAAAAACTGGCTTGGAGAGCCTCTTGGCGAAAAGTCGCACCACCTCCTCCATACGCACTACAACGCGCAGCCGAGAGAGGTCTAGGGTTTATTAGAAGCACCATCCCCTAAATAACTCTGGTACGATACTGGTAAGATCTGGCATAGCCGCGGATTTTGGCGGCTATGCCGTTTTTATGCCGAGATTCAAAATAAATGGCGGCCGTATAAAAATTGTTGATGGTTTTTTGCGCCGGATACTGAGGCTTGCGGCTTAAAAAACTGCTACACTGACACATATGCGGTCTGCTTTAGCCGGTCGCGCTTTTATGACGCGGCCGGACCGCCGCGCAAAGGGGCTGTTTATTTGAGCGAGAATGAAACACAGAAAATTTATTTCGTCAGGCACGCAAAACCCGAATTACCGCACGGAGGTAAACTGTTCTACGGTTCGACCGATTACCCACTGTCATGCGAGGGCATAAGAAGGGCCGTGAAGCTTGCCGAGGACCTCAGGGAGATCCGTTTCGACCACATATTCTCAAGCGACATGCAGAGGGCGCTGCACACAGCGGAGCTCATAGTCCCGCAGAGGAAGGGCGAGATAGCGCAGGTGCCTGCGCTTCGCGAGATAGATCTTGGTGAATGGGAGGGGCGCAGCTTCGACGAAGTCCGCGAGGAATGGGATGAGATTTACGAGGCCCGCGGGAAGTCATTTGACAGCGTGGCCCCGCCGGCGGGTGAGAGTTTTATTGAGCTCCAGGCTCGTACAGTTCCGGCTTTTGAGGATATATTGGAGAAGTGTCCGTCTGGAGATATCCTCCTTGTGGCCCATGGAGGCGTGATATGGACCCTTATGTGCCACTATTTTGGCCTGAAGCTGAATGATCTGTTCTTTTTCCCAATGGATTACTGCGGATTGCACCTGCTTTGCCGAACCGGCGGCCTGATGAGGCTGCTTCGGTACAACTGGAACTCCAGTCTGTCGGACGTTAGATTGTGACTGAGAAGGTGATAAGTATGAAAAGTCATGCGGGCAAATTAATGACATGGATAGTGGTCGCTGTTTCATCCGCGCTGCTTGTTTGCGCCGCTTATTTCGCCATGGGGGCGGTGCGTGAAAGAAGCATCTTAGAAGGTGAAGCCCTCCTTGCGTCGGAAAACCACAAGGACGCGTACGATGCTTTTAAAAAAGCTGATAAATTCAGCCTGAGGCCTGACATCCGCATTGTCAAAGGGATGGCGGCGAGCTGCCTGGGGCTTGAAGACTACGACGCCGCTCGGAAATATTATGAAAGAGCCGTGAAACTGGCGCCAAACGACGCAGAGTCTCATCACAGGCTAGGACTCCTCTGCCTGCGGGCCAAGGACTACGGAGCCGCGGATAAGGAGATAGAAGCGCTGCGCGCGCTGAATACCGAAGAATCTATGCGATACGCCGACAGCCTCGCGAAAAAAAGGCAAGCCGGCGCGGTAAAGGGTTTCTTTATGGATATCCTCAAAAAAATAGCGCCGAACCTGTCGGAGATCCCGGGTCTTAATGATAAACCGGTTCCGCCGACACAGTCGGAGGATGAGGGAATGTGAGACTTCATGCAAAGATTGGCGTGTGTGTGGTTTTAGCCGCAGCCGCCGCATCATTTTTTGCTTCCGCCGCGTTTTGCGCTGAAAATATGACGCGCGTCGACGTTACGAAGACAGCATCGCACGTAGCCCTTTTTGACATCCCGGTGTACATCGCGCCTGCCGCTGGAGTGCGTTTCTCGCGGACAGAGACGGGGTGCGCTGACGCCGCGAATAGGATATCGCTTGAGGCGTCGCAGTTGCGCGTGCCCTATGACCTGATCACGGAGGACCTCAGCGATGACAGCCTCAAAAAAAACGGCATAGAGGTAAAGCTGCGCTCGGAATTTCTCTTAAACGGCTCAAGAGCCACTCTGATAAAGGCATTTCAAAGAAGCGGAAAGAGCACGCTGGGGAAGTGGATACTTCTGATCGACCGAGGCGGCGCTGGCACATGGATGATAAACGGCCTCTATGATTCGAAGGATCAGCGCAACGGCCAGGCTGTGCTCGATATGCTGAGATCCGTCTGGTGGGATGAGGAAGGACCTGATGCCTTAAACGCCACAGCGCCTCTCTCCATACGCACGGATGGGACCCCGTTCCGGCTTGCCTGTCTCCAGCAGAATGCCATCGTGTACACCAAAGACGGGAAGCTCCCTACGGAAAGCGCCGACGGGGCCATGCTAGTCGTGTCCCAGGAGCAGTGCACGCCGCTCTTGCAGAAAGAAATGTCGGTGTTTGCAAAAGAGCGTATGAAGCTCGTAGAAAAGGACAAAGATATAGAGATCGTCTCCGAAAGGGACGTATGCGTGGACGGGTTGCGCGGCATTGAGCTTGTGGCCTGTACTGGCGGGGAAACAAGCCGCCTTGTGTACCAGATGGCGCTGTTTGACAGGGATAGCTGCCGTATAATCGTTGGCATGGCGCATGCCGGCGTGATCGAAAACCTTGAGACCTTCCGCATGCTTGCCGAAAGCTATGCGCAAAAGCCGGCATATGAGAAAGAGTGACACCTGTACGCCTATTTTTCTAAAGATTCAGCTGTAAAAAAACAGTTGCAATAACATGGTGTTACGTGTTAGACTAGCGTGCGTGCGGACTCGTAGCTCAGTAGGATAGAGCGACGGCCTCCTAAGCCGTAGGTCGCCGGTTCGACTCCGGCCGAGCCCGCCATTTTTTAACAACCCCGTACCCACTCCTGAAATTGCCGAAATACGCACAGAATGAGCCGGTTTTGTTTTTCCGCTTTTTCAATTAAAAATTTTTATTTGTTATCGCATGGTCTCTGTGATAGAATTCCATGGGAGGTGTTAGAGTATGTCTGATAACAGACTTTATCATGCTGTTAACGAAGATAAATGTTCCTGTAAAGGTTTTAACCTTGATAGGTTTTTGCAGCCAAACATTCTTGTTTTGTTGGCGCATGAAAATCTGCATGGTTATTCGATAATCCAGAGACTGGAAAACAAAAAGCCATTTATGTGCGAGAAATTTGACAGCACCGGTGTATACAGAACCCTTCAGTCAATGGAGGCAAGGGGGCTGGTCGTCTCTAACTGGGATATCGAAGGCACAGGCGCTGCCAAAAAAACATATAAGATAACCCCCCATGGACTCGACTGTCTTTCAAACTGGCTTGTAACCCTGGTTGAATATCAAAAAACAATAAACGGACTCATCGACGAAATAGAAAAAACGATTTAATTTCAACAGGTCAATAGGAGAGAGCAAATGACAACTGAAGAAATAATACTTGACGCGGAAACAAAAGTGTTGGCGGGAAAACTGCTTAACAGGGAGACTCTCATAAAGCTGCTGGAGATCGATCCGTACAGTGAAGCGGCGGATCTGCTCGGTTCGGCGGCAAGAAGAACGGCTCATGTCGCAGCGGGAAACAGATCTCGGATATGGGCATCGATCGGTGTGGATTATAAGCCGTGTGCTATGAATTGCCGCTTCTGCTCCTTCGCCGAAGCATGGGGGGGCGCTAAGGATGCGCACATATTGACTCTTGAAGAGATTCTGTCTCATGCCCAAAAATTTATTGACGACGGTGCCGACTGGATCACGCTCAGAACAACGGAGAACTATGCCTTTTCGGATCTGGCCTCCCTTGCCCGGAAGATCAGGAAGGATATCCCGGGCAACTATAAACTTGTAGCAAATACGGGCGAAATGAATGATTTAAGAGCGGCAGAACTGAAAAGAGCGGGATTCAGCATCGTATACCATGCAATACGGCTCAGAGAGGGCACAGACACCCCATTTTCCCCACAAGAACGAGAGGAGACTCTTGTGGAGATCACGCGTTCCGGTTTAGACCTGGCCTTTCTCGTGGAGCCAATTGGTGTTGAACATTCAAACGAAGAAATTGCCGACACATTCATGTTGGCTATGAAATATGGAGCCAAACTTTCCGGTGCCATGGCAAGAGTGCCTATCGAAGGAACGCCAATGTATGACCTGGGACCGCTGCCTGAAAGGAGACTTGCTCAGATAGCTGCAGTTACAAGGCTCGGAGCAGGTATAGGTGTCAAGGACATATGTGTACATCCTTCTTCAAAAACCGCTATGTCCTGGGGTGCCAATGTAGCTGTTGTGGACGTCGGCGCGGTACCAAGATCAACAGGCGTTTCCTGCACCGAATGGAATGGGTTCGACGTAAAGACGGCACTCGATTGGTTTAATGGAGCTGGCTACCGTCACGATCAAGAGGCCTCCATTCAAAGAAACAGGGAAGGAATCAGATTATGAATTTTAAAAAAAGTGTAATTGTGATATTGTCATTCGCCATTCTTATTATTGGAGCATTTTTGATTACAAATACCGGAGGATCAAAGGATCTGAAGGTTGGGACGTGGAAGACAGCGCAGACTATCCAGCCTTTTTATTATGCAGAGTTTATGTCAGGACAGGATGGTGTCGAAGTGCTGCCCTTTACAAATCCGGGAGATCAGAAGGCCGCTCTGCTTGCCGGAGATCTGGACATGTGCGGGACCACCTGGGTGACTGCGATAACGGCCGCGTCGAAGGGCGAGCCGGTGAAAGTCGTTGCCGCCATGACTCAAAAATGTTCTGCCCTCGTTGTCAGAAAAGACGAAGGAATAAACGTTATCAGGGATCTCAGGGGCAAAAAGATCGCATATGTTCCCGGAACGATGCACCATATCCTGCTTCTGGAAGCACTTGAAAAAGCCGGGCTTGACTATGCAAAGGACGTTACGCTGATCCAGATAGATTTCTTTGATATGGGGCAGGCGCTTGCAAATAAGCAGATCGATGCTTTCTGCAGCGGGGAACCATATCCCTCTATAGCCGTGACTTCAGGCTACGGCAAAATATTGGAGTACCCCTATTATGATGAAAGCATCGGCTATATCAATGCGGGGATGCTGACAACAGAAAAAGAGATCAAAGAAAAACCAGAGGTCATTCAGCAGCTTGTGAATGCACACGTCAAAGCTACTGAATATTTAATGGGGGACAAGAAGGCATGGCTTGCAAAATCAGCGCAATTCGGGACTGACAAAGCTGTCCTTAAAGCAGCTTTAGACAATATGGAGCTAGCCTGGGACATTTCGCCCGCAATGATCCGCCAGGTCAAAAACCTTGCGCGGAGGATGCATGCTCTGGGTATCATAAAAGAAATACCGGACATTGACTCAATGATCGATCTGCAGTTTATAAAAAACGTAAAGAGATAATAGGATGAAAAAATGTTTCCGGTCCGGGTTCGATATCTTGGGTCTGCTGCTGCCTGCCATGCTCGTCTCGGCATGGTGCCTGTCATCGTATATTCTTGGAGTCCCGGAGTATATTATACCTGCACCGGGGCAGACAGCTTTATATCTGGCTGATTTTCTGACAGGCAGTGACCGGCTGACACCTTATTCGGGGCAGCTCCTCATACATTCCGCAGCGAGTATGGGACGGGTGGCTCAGGGTTTTTTGCTTGCAATGATCTTTGGTCTCCCTATGGGGATTATTACCGGGAGTTTCTTCAAAATAAAACGTATATTCGATCCCCTCGTCCATATGCTCAGGATGATCCCCGGTATCGGCTGGCTGCCTATAGCTATGGTTTGGTTCGGAGTCGGGAACAGGACAGCTGTCTTTTTAATCGCGCTCGCGGCATTTTTCCCGATATACCTTAATACCGCCATTGGCGTCAGGCAGGTGCCGGATAAGCTTATCCAGGCAGCCCGGATGTTGGGGGCTAATGGTTTCATGCTATTCGTCCATGTGATAATACCCGCATCTTCGGCAAGCATTCTCTCCGGCATGAGGCTGGGTCTGGGTGTTTCCTGGGCATATGTTGTCCTTGGTGAACTGACAGGGGTATCCAGAGGCCTTGGGGCTGTCATGATGAACGCCAGGATGTTAGGTGATACGGCAATGATCGTTATCTGCATGATTGTAATTGCTTTTCTTGGATGGATTTCGGACAGGCTTCTTATTGCAGGCATAAAGAGACTCCATTCGTCAAAAGAGGTCATGAGCCATGAATGATCAGGACAGCTGTCTGCTGAGAGTCAGCCATCTTCACAAAAACTATTGCCAGAATGGTTATGCTATAGAAATCCTCAGTGATTTGTCATTCCGGTTAGCCGAAGGTGAAATAGTCAGCATCGTCGGCCCCAGCGGGTGCGGAAAATCAACATTGATGCATCTGATTGCAGGATTTGATCAGGACTATCAGGGAGAAGTGTTTTTTTCCGAGCAAAAAATAACCGGTCCGTCAACGGACAGGTGTATGGTTTTCCAAAACCCTCAGCTTTTTTCATGGTTGAAGATCAAAGACAATATTTCATTCGGCCTTAAAAGAAAACGTATGGGAAAAGAAGAAATAGAGTTTCAGACTCAGGCCGTGTTGTCACGTATAGGCATGGTGGATTTTCAGGAGTATTACCCGGAGCAGATCTCCGGCGGTATGCAGCAGCGCGTTGCTCTCGCGCGTTCCCTGATAATAAGGCCCAAACTGATGTTAATGGATGAGCCCTTTTCCGCGCTTGATTACCAGTCAAGGCTCGCAATGCAACAGCTGACACTCAGGCTTTGGGATGAATATAAGCCGTCCATGCTTTTTGTCACACACGACATTGAAGAGGCGATCCTCATGTCGGACAGAATTATTGTCCTGAGCAAACGGCCGGGAAAAATAATCAGTGAACTGCCTGTCGGTTTTGAGAGGCCAAGATGCCTTTCCCTTATCAAGAATTTTGAATTCCATCAAATGAAGGCCGGCATTCTGGATATGTTATTCAATAAAGGCATCGTCTGAGATTTTCCCTTGTGTTGACTGTTGAAGATGCTCTATCCGGCGATGACGGACATAACCCCAAAATAAATTCTGGAATAAACAATATTTCGATAACGTTATTGACATATGTCATAAATGATGTAAAATATTATCGACATATGTCATAAACCAACAATGAGGAGGGATGCTATATGCCGCAAAGAGACGGGACTGGACCTCTTGGGCAAGGCCCTATGTCAGGAAGGGGCATGGGGTTCTGTATAAAGGAACTCGCTCCCGGAGTTAATGCATGGGCTGAGTTTGGATGCAGACGCGGTTTCAGGAGATGGTTAAGAGGATGCGATTACTCAGTAAATATTCCCGATGAAACAAAAAAAAGTTTGCTCCAGAAAGAAAGAGATATCCTGCAAAAACGTTTGGAAAGCATAGACAAGCAGATTGAGATTTTGTAGAGTTGCCCGGAATGACCATGGAGCTTCATGGTCATTCCGGGTGTCGAATGGGGGAGAGCAACAATGCCGCGTCCGATGAAATGGAGAAAGGTCTGCTGTATGCCTGAGAACAGCCGTTTCGGTCCGCTTGATCTAGCGCCGGATAAACCTGTATTCATCAATATGACTGTCGATGAATACGAGACCGTCAGACTTATCGATCTTGAAGGTTTCACTCAGGAAGAATGCGCAGTTCAGATGAATGTAGCCCGCACAACAGTACAGGGGATTTACAACGAAGCGAGGAAAAAGATAGCGGAATCCCTTGTAAACGGGAAGGTGCTTTTAATAGGCGGCGGAGAATACAGGCTTTGCGACGGAGCCGGCAGGGAGTGCGGCAGCGGTGGATGCCGCAGAAAAAACGCATCGGATCTGCATAAAACATGATTATGAGAGGGTGACTTCCAATTTCTGCCCATTTATATTCCGAAAAAATACTTGAACATCTGCTGCATCCTCAGAACGCGCATGAAATGCCTGACGCGGATGCCGAAGGCAGCTTCGGAGATCCCAACTGCGGAGATGCTCTGACATTTTATTTAAAAGTAAAAGATAACCGCATTGAAGACATCAGCTATCTGATTTATGGCTGCTGCGCGGCAATTGCCACGTCAAGCGCAACATCGGTTCTTGCAAAAGGGAGAAACCTTGAAGACGCCTTGAAAATAACCGAGGAAGATATCATAAATGCTTTGGACGGGCTTCCCGAAAGCAAAGTCCATTGTTCTCTCTTGGGTGTTAAAGCTCTTCACAACGCGATAGAAAACTATTATGAAAAACAAAGGAAAGAAGGATTTTTCAAATGAAAATAGCTGTTCCTGCAGATGAAAAAGACATGGATGCGATAGTCTGCCCATCATTTGGACGTGCCCCGTACTTTCTGATTTACGATACTTCTTCAAAAGAAGCCTCATTCATAGATAACAGCGCAGCCGCAAGCCAGGGAGGCGCCGGTATCAAAACCGCGCAGAATATAATCGATCATAAGGCCGAGGTACTTCTTACCCCGCGCTGCGGGCAAAACGCTGCCGTTGTGATCAATGCCGCCAATATCAAAATATATAAGACTGAGGATGCGTCAGTTAAAAAAAACATAGATTCATTCCTTGAAGGATATCTGGCCCCACTTGAAGATATCCATCCCGGATTCCATAACCATGGAGAAAAATAATATTAAAATAGCTGTCCTAAGCGGCAAAGGCGGTACCGGCAAAACGCTGGTGTCTGTAAATCTGGCTTCAGCAGCTGAGGAATCCGTGTATATAGACTGCGATGTCGAAGAGCCGAACGGGTACCTTTTTTTCAAGCCTGATGATGTTGCCGAGGAAGAAGTATCAGTCGATATGCCGTATGTGTTTCAACAGGCTTGCACTGGATGCCGCAGGTGCGTCGATTTTTGTAAATTTAATGCGCTGGCTTACATTATAAACAAGCTGATAATTTTTGAGGAAGTCTGCCATTCGTGCGGAGGCTGTTTACTGCTGTGTCCGGCTAAAGCCTTGCTGAAAAAAAACAAGGTAATAGGCAGGATACAGAAAGGCATTTCTGAAAAAGTTGAAATCTATACAGGGATATTAAAAATAGGAGAGGCATCAGGCATACCGATAATAAAAAAACTGTTTGACAGAAGCGCCGTTTATGAAGATAAGCCTGTTTTTATAGATTGCCCCCCCGGGAGCGCATGCATCGTAATGGAAAGCATCAAAAAAGCGGATTATTGTGTCCTGGTGGCTGAACCAACGTTATTTGGCGTACATGACCTTGATATGGTTTACAAGCTGGTCAGGTTGTTCAATAAGCCGTACGGAGCAGTCCTCAATAAATGTATACCAGGAGAAAATCCGGCAGAGGATTACTGCGCTGAAAAAGGCATCAGGATTATAGGCCGGATCGATTTTGACAGCGAACTGGGGATCATAAATTCAAATGCGAAAATAGCTGTCAGAGAGAACGAAAAATATAAAAAAATATTTTTATCCATGCTCCAAAAAATAACCGGGGAGGTGCGGCATGAAACAGCTTCTCATCCTCAGCGGTAAGGGCGGAACAGGAAAAACCACGATAGCGAGCGCTTTTATCAGATTATCAGGCGCTAAAGCCTGTGCAGACTGCGATGTGGATGCTCCGAACCTTCACCTGATAATGGGGCAGACCGCTGTTCCGGCAATAACAGACTATTACGGCCTCCCAAAAGCGGAAATAAACACAGAATTATGTGTAAAGTGCGGCCTATGCATGGAGAATTGCAGATTTGACGCTATATCCGCCGATACAGACTATAAGGTGGATGCTTTTGCCTGTGAAGGCTGCGGGGTCTGTGAATTAGTATGTACATCCGGAGCAGTTTCTTTCAACCCCGCTGTCGCGGGGAAACTCATTCTTTATACCGGCGAAGAAATGGTTTTTTCCGCTGCCGAACTGAAAATGGGGAGTGGAACATCGGGGAAGCTTGTTGCGGAAGTAAAAAAACAAATGAAATCATCGGCCGCGAATGCCGGGCTTGCGATAATAGACGGCTCCCCAGGCATAGGCTGTCCCGTTATTGCATCACTCAGCGGCGTTGATATGGTTTTGATAGTTGCTGAACCCTCGGTATCCGGCATCAGCGATATGAAGCGCATAATTGAAGCGGCCGGAATATTCAGGATAAAAACCGCAGTCTGCATAAATAAATGTGATACGGATCCTGAAAATACCAATGAAATAGAATCATACTGCATGGCGGTGAATCTGCCTCTTACCGGCCGGATACCGTTTGACACAGATGCTGTAAAAGCGATAAACAGAGGGCAGACAATAGTTGATATTGACTGTGTATCCGGCCGGGCTGTCAAAGATGTTTTCGATAGGACCATGAAAATTCTTTACAGTCAGGATCAAGAAGATGCGGTCTGATCAAAAGAAGGTGCCGGAAAAGGGGCCTTACCATCAAGTCTCAGCGATGTAGAGAATCTGTCAAGCGACAGTATTTTAACCATATAAACTAATGCAGAGGAGTAAAAGACATGAGCGAAAATTGTAATAAGGACTGCAGCGGCTGCAGTGAGGACTGTGCCGAAAGGGAGAAACCCGAAGGCGATTTTTCTGCTGATCTCCACGAACTGAGCAGCGTTAAAAAAGTCATAGGTGTTGTAAGCGGCAAGGGCGGAGTTGGAAAATCGTTGGTTACGTCAATGCTTGCTGTAACCACGAGCAGGATGGGCTATAAGACGGCGGTCCTTGATGCTGACGTGACGGGGCCGTCCATTCCAAAAGCCTTCGGTGTAAGCAAAAAAGCGCAACAGAGCGGGATAGGCATATATCCGGTAAAAAGCAGGACCGGCATTGATATTATGTCGATAAATCTCCTTCTGGAAAACGACACGGACCCTGTTGTATGGCGAGGTCCACTTATCGGGAATGTGGTGAAACAGTTCTGGTCCGATGTGATATGGGATGATATAGACGTGATGTTCATTGATATGCCGCCCGGAACGGGAGACGTTTCTCTTACCGTTTTCCAGTCTATCCCTGTTGACGGGATAGTCATCGTGACATCTCCGCAGGAACTGGTTTCAATGATAGTGACAAAAGCAGTAAAAATGGCTGAGATGATGAATATACCTATCATCGGCATAGTTGAAAACATGTCGTATTTCAAATGTCCTGATAACGATAAGGACTACAAGATATTCGGTGAAAGCCATATTGAAGAAATAGCAGAAAAACATAACCTCAAAGTGCTTGCGAAATTGCCGCTTGATCCCAGGATGTCGGCTGCATGTGACGAGGGGTTGGTTGAACACTACGACGACACATTGTTTTACCCTGTTGCAAAACAAATAATAGATATAACGGAGGCAAAAAGAAATGATTAAGATCGCTGTTGCAAGTGAAAACGGTATGGTAGCGGAGCACTTTGGACATTGCGAGGGTTTTGTTATATACAGTGCTGAAAATAACCGCATAACAGGCGAGGAAAATATCCCCAACCCAGGGCACAGACCCGGCTTTCTGCCTAATTTCCTCAACGATAAGGGTGTGAATGTCATCATATCAGGCGGAATGGGAGGCGGGGCAATAGAGATATTCAACGAAAAAGGAATAGAAGTGATAGTCGGCGCCGCTGGCGGCGCAGGGGCGGCTGCGGAATCATACCTGCAGGGGACGCTTAAATCCACAGGCTCGGTGTGTCACGAACATAAGCACCATGATGAATGCGGCGGCCATTAGCAGAGCAGATGAAATATCATTGGGGTACGACATTATGTACCCCAATGTTTCGCTTCAGAGCGTTATTGGGATATGAAAATTGATCCGCGCGGGAGTGCCGAAAGAGGGTGAAAATATGTATACGTGTGCTATGTGTAGCGAACATTACTGCAGAAAGGAAAACGCGGAGAATTTGCCGCCGAACTGTCCCGGTAACGAAAAAGAGGAGATAGAAAAAATAAAGGCGCTGTACCTTGATGAAGAAAACAGCAGATTGTCTTATAACGCTGCGCTTGTAGAGGCCGAAGGTTACTGCAGAAAAACAAGGCTGGAAGAGATCATGGACTTTGCGAACAAATGCGGTTTTAAGAAGCTTGGGCTGGCTTTCTGCGCCGGTCTGAGCAGCGAGGCAAAAATATTAAGCTCGATACTGAAAAATAATGGATTTGAAGTAAATTCAGTCGTATGCAAAAACAGCGGCATACCAAAGGAATTTATAAAAATAAAGGATAGTCAGAAATTAAGGCCGGGTACGTACGAACCTATGTGCAATCCTATAGGGCAGGCTGTATTTTTAAATAACGTCCGCACTGAGCTGAATATAATTCTTGGCCTCTGCGTAGGGCATGACTCCTTGTTCATAAAGTATTCCGATGCCCCTGTAACCGTTTTCGCCGTCAAAGACAGAGTTCTTGCTCATAACCCAATGGGAGCTCTCTATCTCTCTGAGAGTTACTATAAAAACAAATTAAATAACCCGAACTTAGTACATAAATAGCGTACCCGGCACATTGACAATTCAATAGCCGGCAAATGCTAAGGATGTTATTTTCAGCTATCTTCACGCACACGGAGCGGTTTGTTCTTCAGCATATCAGACAGGGATCGAACCTGAGGAAGAAAGCGTCTGTTGCCGGAGTAGGTTCATAGTCAAAAACAGGGGACTGTGATATTCTTTTCATGGCATGGGCCTCCGTATGGTATTGTTTTAGGATGTTAACTGAATTTTACCAGGGAACGGGGCCCATGCCGTTCTTTTTTGCCGATTATTATTGAATTGTCATGATGCTGTCATATCTTCTTTACTGCTAAGTTTGAGTTATTTATTCAAGCCGGATGGGGTGGTGTTGTCGTTTGTTGACAGTTGAGAGCTTCTGGAGCAAAAGCGCAGAAGAGATTTTTCAGGGGCTTAGGAGCGGACCGGAGGGCCTGTCTTCGGAAGAAGCGCGGGAGAGGCTGCTTGAGCACGGCATGAATACCATAAAGGAAACTAAAGAGACGAGCTCGTTCGTCCTCCTGCTATCTCAGTTCAATAACCCTATAATCCTTATCCTGCTTTTTGCGACGGCTCTTTCCGTATATGTCGGGGAGGTCACGGACGCCCTCATAATCTTTACCATCGTTGTGGTCAGCGGCTTCCTCAGTTTTTGGCAGCAGCGCGGCGCAAACAACGCCGTGAAAAAACTCCTCGAGCTTGTCCAGATCAAGGCCGCTGTTCTGAGGGACCAAAAAGAAATTGAGATAGACATACGGGAGGTGGTCCCCGGGGATATAGTGATTTTGAACGCGGGAGACGCTGTGCCCGGCGACTGTCTGATCATAGAGTCAGTATCACTGTTTGCGGATGAATCAGCTCTCACGGGAGAGACATATCCTGTCGAAAAACAGGCCGGCATGTCTGCTTCAGATGCGGAACTGGCCTCGATGAAAAACTGTCTTTGGATGGGGACGCATGTGATAAGCGGAACCTGCAAGGCTGTAGTCGTCAACACAGGCGAGAGGACGAAGTTTGGTCAGATCGCGCGTCAGCTGAAGCTCAGGGAGCCGGAGACAGAATTCGAAAGGGGGATACGCAAATTCGGCTATATGCTTATGGTTGTGACGATCGTCCTGGTTTTTTCAATTTTTGCGATTAACATAATCTTCAAGAAGCCGATAATCGACGCCTTCATGTTCTCCTTAGCCCTGGCGGTGGGGCTGACTCCGCAGCTGCTGCCCGTGATAATAAGCAATAATCTGTCGCGCGGTGCCAAGGAAATGACGAAACTCGACGTGATAGTGAAGAAGCTCTCCTCAATCGAAAACTTGGGCAGTATGAACATACTCTGTTCGGATAAAACGGGCACGCTGACGGAAGGAGTCGTCAAACTCAAAGATGCCCTTGACATATCGGGCGCGCACAGCGATAAAGTCCTTTTGTACGCATATCTCAACGCCTGTTTAGAATCTGGCTTCGTCAATCCGATCGATGCCGCTATACGGTCCTGCGATGTCCCCGGTATAGACGCTTACAGCAAGCTGGATGAAGAGCCGTATGATTTCATCAGAAAACGTCTGAGCATTCTTGTTTCCGAACAAAAGGACGGAAATGTGTCTAACTTTATAGTCACAAAAGGCGCGTTCGACAAAGTAGTCGAAATATGCGACAAGGCGGAGATGGGGAATGGGAACGTAGTCGATATAGATGCATTAAGGCAGGGAATAAACGATAAGTATCAGGAATACAGCAGCGGCGGATACCGTACGCTTGGGCTGGCGTATAAGGTCTTGGACGGTTTAACGCGCTTTGGCAGGGATGACGAGGCGGGCATGGTTTTTCTCGGATTTATAATCCTGTACGACCCGCCTAAGGAAAAGATCGCGGATACCATCAGTCACTTAAAGCACTTAGGTGTGTCGCTTAAAATTATAACTGGGGACAACCGCTACATCGCCGCGAACCTGATGAAACAGATCGGGCACCGGCAAACAGGCATAATGACTGGAGCAGAGCTTCGAGAAACGAGCGATATCGCGCTTGTACACCGCGCTGTGAAGACGTCGGTATTTGCGGAAGTAGAGCCCAACCAGAAAGAGCGCATCATACGGGCGCTTAAGAAAGCCGGCTTTGTAGTGGGCTACATGGGGGACGGCATAAACGATGTATCGGCAATGCATGACGCGGATGTGAGCATATCAGTGGACAGCGCCGTAGACGTAGCAAAAGAGGCAGCCAGCATCGTCCTGCTTGAAAAGAACCTCGACGTTCTGTGCGACGGTATACTTGCGGGCAGAAGGACGTTCGCTAACACAATGAAATATGTTTTCATGGCCACAAGCGCAAACTTTGGCAATATGTTCAGCATGGCCGGCGCGTCCCTCTTCCTGCCGTTCCTGCCGCTGCTTCCCAAACAGGTGCTGCTTACGAATCTGCTGACCGACTTGCCTGAAATGGCTATAGCGACGGATAACGTTGACAGGGAATTTATTGAGAAGCCGCGCAGGTGGGACATTTCGTTCATTAAAAAGTTTATGCTGACCTTTGGGCTGGTGAGCTCCGTTTTTGACTATATAACTTTCGGGGCCCTGTTTTTCATACTGCGTTCTCCGGTTGCGGAGTTCAGGACAGGCTGGTTTGTCGAGTCTGTCGCATCGGCGGCCATAATAGTGCTTGTCATCAGAAGCAGAAAGGTGTTTACCGCCTCAAAACCGGGCAAATCGCTTGTCTGTATGACATCGGCCGTGGTGCTTGCCACAATGGCATTACCATTTACGCCGCTTGCTGCGGTGCTTGGCCTTACTCCGCTGCCGCCTCAATCGCTCTTCATTATATCTGCGATAATAGTCCTCTACATCATCACGGCGGAGTTGGTCAAGAAGGTATTCTACGGCTTGGTTAGATTTTGACGCGTGGGGATTATATGCGTTTCATTTTGTTTCAGTATTTGAGAAACCGTCTGGCGACGCTTTGGATCAGCTTCGCCAGACGGTGTTTGGGTAAAAACCGCGATGATATTTACAGAGTGCGTGTTCAAGCCCGTCAGCGCAGCAGGTTGACCAAAGCGAGCGTGATCGGAGGATAATAAGTAAACAGCATCAGGCACAGCACCATCGCGATGAAAGACGGTATTATGGCGACAGATATTTTTTCTATACTTTCGCCCGATATTGCCGACGCCACGAAGAGGTTGATCCCATAAGGCGGCGAGAGGAACCCGCACGCAAGGTTGACCGTGATTATGAGGCCGAAGTGGATTGGGTCTATGCCGATGCTGCGGACGACGGGCAACAGTATGGGCGTAAGTATTATAACCGCGGCGATGTTGTCCACAAAGCATCCGAGGAACAGCAGGAAGATATTGATTATAAGCAAAAGGAACCACGGGCTGACATCAAGCGAGGACAACCAATGAGCCATGTTCGCCGGGATCTGGGCCATAGCCAAATAAGCTCCGAACGCTATTGAGAGCCCTATCATGAATTCCGTCGCCCCGTTTATAAGTCCTGTGGTGCGCAGCGCTTCGTAGATTGCCTTGTTGTCGAGCTCCCTGTAGACCCATTTGCCGATTATAAGAGAATATACAACGGCTACTACCGCGGCTTCCGTAGGTGTGAAGATGCCCCCGTAGATTCCTCCCAATATTATAAGCGGGGAGAACAACGCCCAGATTGCGTCTTTGAAGGCCTTGCCGACGCTTGCAACTTTGGGGCGTTCTTTGTTGCCGACGTATCCTTTCTTTTTAGCCGTAATGTAGCACACAACCATAAGAGAGAGGCCGATGATAATGCCCGGGATTATCCCGGCTATAAACATATCGCCTATTGAGCACTGAGCGACTATGCAGTATATGACGAAGGGGATGCTAGGCGGTATGATGACGCCTATTGTTCCAGACACAGCTGTTATGGCGGCCGCGAAAGGCCCGTCGTAGTTTCGTTCTTTCATCGACGGTATCATGAAAGAGCCTATCGCAGAGACAGTGGCCGGGCCTGAGCCGGAGATGGCTGCGAAGAACATGCACGCCATTACCGTTACCATGGCCAGCCCGCCTGTTATCCATCCCACAAGGCTTTCAGCCAGGGCCACAAGGCGCTTTGAGATGCCTCCGTAGCACATGAGAGAGCCCGCTAATATAAAGAACGGAATAGCCAGCAGCGGAAACGAATCAAGCCCCGTCACCGATTTTTGCGCGATCATCACAAGCGGGACGTCCGAAGTGAGCCACATGGCAACGGCTGTTGCTATGCCAAGAGTTATGCCGATCGGCACGCTCATCGCTATAGTTACGACAAGTATCCCAAAGAGTATAAGAGCTTCCATTTTAGGATATACCTCCTAAATTTTGTCGGCGGCAGCTTCCACTGAGACGCCATGGAAGAGCTTGTAAATTTCGATGATCAGCCTTACGCACATAAGCCCGCAGCCTACTGGAACCGAAGCATACGGGATGGCCATGTTTATCTCCGTGGCTGCTGATATCTGCCCGTTCTCTATCAAAAACAGGATAAGCTGCGTGCCATACCAAGTCAAAAATAAGCTGAAGACAAACCAGATGAGCAAAATTGCCAGTTCGTAATATTTGCGCGCTTTTCCCTTGATCGCGTTTGCGAACATCTCCACTCTGAAGTGGCTTCTTTCCTTCACCGCGTAGCTTGCTCCGATCCACGAAAGCCACAGGAAGATATATCTTGCGATCTCCTCGCTCCATGAAAGCGAGTTTGAAAAAACGTACCTCATGACCACTTGTAAAAAGACAAGCACGGTCATTATGGCCATGGTCCATACGACGAAGTACTCTTCAAAGTTGTTTAAAAATTTTTTTATAGTCATTGCCTGGTGTACCCCCTCGAACAGCATGTTTCCTAATCCCTAGTGAGCGCTCCCGCTTAGTAGCGCGGGAGCGCATGAGAAGTCTTTTGCCGGGATCTTACTTCTGCACCTTTCTGGCAATGTCCATGATCTCTTTTCCGAGGTCTTTTTCGAACTGCTTGTAGATCTTAGCTGTAGCGTCAACAAAAGGTTTCTTATCGGCCGCCGAAAGCTCGTTGACCTTCATGCCGGCTTTTATTACTTCGGTTTTGTAATCTTTTTCCATCTCGGCTATGGCCCTGCGCTGCTCAAGCACAAAATCCCGCCCAGCCTTCTCGACTATCTTTCTAAGATCGGGGGGGAGCTTGTCCATGAACTTTTTATTGGCTATAAGCATAGTCACTGAGAATACGTGTCCTGTCTCGGAGACGTATTTTTGAACCTCGTAAAACTTGCCGTCGGAGATCATAGCGTAGGGGTTCTCCTGAGCATCCACCGTTCCCTGCTGGAGCGCCGTGTAAAGCTCCCCCCAGCTCATAGGAGTCGGGTTGGCGCCGAGTTCTTTGAAATAAGCTATGTGCATGGGGTTTTCCATGGTACGGATCTTGATGCCTTTGAGGTCAGCCGGGGTCTTTATCGGTTTTTTGCTGTTGGTTACGTGGCGGAATCCGTTTTCGGCGTAGCCTAGGTTGACAAAGCCTTTCGCCAGGACATATTCGTTGAGTTTCTTGCCAAGGATCCCGTCAAGCGCATCAAACGCCGTCTTCCTGCTTGTGAATAGATACGGCAGATCAAGCACCTGTATCCTCTTGTCAAAACCCGCCAGTGCAGAACTTGCCGGAAGCGCCATCTGGATCGTTCCCATCTGTACTCCCTCGCATAGCTCCCTATCGCCGCCCAGCTGCGCGTTGGGGTAAAGCTCGACCTTTATCCTGCCCTTTGAGCCCTTCTCTATCTCCGGTACAAAAACCTTTTTCATAGAAAGCATATCAGCGTGGTTCTCAGATACTATCGAGCCCACCTTAATGGTGTACTCAGGTGCGGCTGACGCCGGCGAAGGGTTGATGGATGTGGCGAACACGGCTGCGGCGAGACAGATCATAATCATAAAAAATACTTTTTTCATGTTTACTCCTCCTTATGATAGTCCTTACATACGATTATAAAAAACGGTCGGTCAGCATCGCGTAATTTGTTCGGTGTTTCTGTAGTCCCACATTGGCACGCTATTTGCTGGCATACCCCCTCTCGATCGATATCGCCAAGTACTATGCTCCGGCCGGCTACGGTCGGTTCATCCTAATCCTGATACAGCCGCTATTTACTCTTCCTGACGCGGACTTCCTCCGCGTCAGCGTCAACTTCCACATAGTCCCCGTCGCAGATCGCCTCAAATGGATCTGTATCCATGCGATCAACCATCGTAGTTCCGGTCACAACTGCCGCCGACACTATAACAGGCTCTGTATCACGGATTATTATCGCTGCAGGAAGCGTATTTTGCGCTTTTAGCTGATAGAAACCGTCGACTTGAACCACGGAGCTGCCCTTGCCGGATTTTAAGACCAGGATCTTGCCCGCTATGCTCTTGCCGTGTATAGCATGATTCCTTTCTATCACGATCCCCGTTTTGGGATCGCAAAGGTAAAAACACATCGGATCCTTCGATACTATGGCTTCGCCTGAGCACGAGCCTTTAACTATACAGCGGCATTTATAGATACTAAAATCCTTATCCATCACTTTACCCTCCCGTTTATGGCTGCTTCGACGCACTGGCGGAGGCGTCTGACTACGAACGGCTGGCCTCTGCGCTCTCTGTAGTACGCGCATTTCGGAGAATCGGTGACCCCAAGGCCGCCTTCAAACGACTTCCAGCACGGCTCGTCTATGCAGGTATCAGCCACGATACGAACGCCGAGCTTCTCAAGCCTCTGGCTTATGCCGGAGCGTTCGGCCAATACCAAAGTGTCTATCGAAGAAAGGATCCAAAACGCCGTATCCTCATGGACCTTACGGCCGTTCATCATCTCGTCGACCTCTTTTATCTGGTCGAACGTATAGTGCGGGCACCCCAGCATCACAAGGTTGATAGCGCCTGTTTCGCCGACGGATATATCTGCCTCGTGCCTGTTGAGCGCCGCCTGATCTATAAGAGCCTCAGAAGGCGGTACTTTTTTGCCCTTGAACGCGTCCTCTATGGTTCGTGCCTCCGGGGTTATCCCTACAAAGTGATACATGGCGACAGATCCGCTTGTAGCTGCTTCAGCGCCGAAATATAGGAAGTCCTCCGGCCTCGGATTTTTGGCGAGGTTTTTGAACCTTATCACAGGGATCCTTGTGCCGGCCATTTTCCCCACCGCGTAGCCCAGGATTCCCCAATCGTAGGGGTCGCCCATCTCAGCGTCGACGTCTATAAGGAAATCTCCGGCCCTGTTTTCGTCAATATGGAATCCGTAGTACGGTGTCTTGCCAATTACAGCCGCCGCAAGAGCGCTTACAGACGACTCTCGGTTGCTCCTCGCTCCGAGCACGGAATTCACATATGGTGTCGCGCTTGACTCCGAGAAGGCGATATGTTCGCCCAAAAACGGCACATTGGTTCCAAGTCCGGGAGCGCAGCAAAAGGTGAGCTTTGCTCCTATCCTGCGGTATACGTCTATAGTGCGTTCTCCGAGCTTTCGTTCCTCTTCTGTAACGTCGTAAATTTTAGTGAGGTTTTCAACATCCCATGAAGGGTTTGTCGTAGGCGGCACTTTGCATTTCGCGCCTCCGTCAACCAGCAGTTCGCACCAGTAAGTGTCGCCCTCCTGCCCGCTGAGGGCGACGTGTGCGCGCGATATGGGGATAAGTTTCTCGGCATCGAAAGCCTTGCCAAGCGCTACGAGCAGCTCCATTGCCTTCATGTTGCCGACACCATGCCGTCCGTCCAGTATACTTTTTTCTTCGTCTGTGAGGTACATGACAATCCGCCTTCCTTATGCAGTTTTTTTCAATATCGGCAGTGAGATGCCGCCTTTAGGCAGAATGCCTATCGTAGCGCCCGGTATCTGTCTTAAGGCTTCGTCCAGCGCCGCCTGTACCGTCTGATATGGGGTATAGTGCAGCGCGCAGAGATCTTCCTTGGCAAGCCCGTCGCTTACGGAGAATATCCTTGCTTTGTCCCTTACTCTGCAGTTGCACACAGCAAGGACCGCTGAGACCATATCTGCCCCGACGTCTTCCGGAGAGGCTGCTTTTAGGCGCATTAAGACATCTTTAAGCGGGAGTGAGAGCCATTCCCTGAAACGCGGATGGTTATGGCAAAGGCCTTCGTAACATGGCGCCGCGAATATCACGATGCCGCCATTTTTGACTGCGAAATAAGCTCCGGTGACCCCTTTTTCTGCCTGCCAATAATCCAGATCAGCTGGTGACGAGCTTACCACTACGATATCCGCAAGATCTGGTATCTCAACCTTAAAGGATTTTTCTGCCATAGTCGCACCTGCCCTGTGCGCTTTAATAAAATCACCTGCAAATATCCCCGCGACCTCATTTTCATAGTTTTTCACAATATTTATGATAAAAGCGAGTCCGACGATTTTGGCAACCTCTTCCATCCCCCTGCGGCATGGGTTGCCTTCTATCATTCCAAGCGGGATATCAGGACAGAAACCGGCGGCTTTGTGTGTTGCCGATGTAGTCACGAAGTCGCAGACGCCGGGCTGAACTATTTTAGCGCCGCCGGAATATCCGGCATCGCTGTGAGGGACGATATTGCCAAGCCCGACAAGCAGGTCGGCCTCGAGCGCGTATCGGTTTATATGCACAGGTATGTCATAGTCGCCTCCGGATATATTGCCGATGTCGACCATGTCCGCACTTACAGTTGCGTCATGCTGGCGTACGGTAAAACGGCGCACCATCTCGCTTCCAAGTTTTTCAATTATCTCTTGGTCTGTCATTATCCTGTGCGTGCCTGGAGCGGTGAGGAAACTCATCGCATCATCCGGGACGCCGTGTCTGTTGAGGTAATCTACTATCACCGGCATTATGCGCGCAAGCGGTGTGTCTCTTGTACTATCCTCCACCAGGAAGACTATGTTTTTTTTGCCTGCGGCAAGATCCTTTAACGGGGCAGTGCCTATCGGATGCTCGATGGCATCTAGAACAGCGGCATCGAGGTCGTCAAGTTCAGGTATTTTAGTCATCTCGCCGGTAAATATGACGTTTTGTTCAGGAGCTTCAAATTCTATCCGAGATCTCCCATATGGGATATGGTACTTCAAACCTTGCACGCCCCTTTCAGAACAGTTATTGCAGGCTGTCTAACGAAATTATCCCGTTGTCCGCGTCGACCGTTATGCGGTCTCCATCCTTAACACAGCCGTAAAATGCCTCTTCCGCGTTGAAGACGGATGGGATCTCCATTACCAGCAGGGCGGAGACAAACACCGGGTCTGGGTTGCGCAGAATAACCGCGAGCGGGTTCTTGTGTTTCATCGCGAGTTTGAATAAGCCGTCCATCTGCACTACAGAGCTTCCTTTGCCGGCGTGGGCCACAAGGACGGTGCCGTCCATCGAACGGCCTGTCAGAGCGTGGTTCTGCTCCACAATAATCCCTGTCTCGGGTTCGACCAGATAGAAGCAAACTGCTTCGTTGCTGACTAACGCCGGCCCGGACGCTTTTCCAGCCGCGATACGTTCGCATTTGAATGTCTTGACGCTCATATCCTGACCTCCCCGATAATGGCCGCCTCTATTGCTTGCTCGAGCGGCCGTATCTTGAACGAGATTTTCCTTATCTCGTTGTAGTAAGCGCATTTAGGCGAGTCTGTAACGGCGTTTTTCCCATAGTAAGGCCACCAGCACGGAGGCACGTCAATGCATGTGTCAGCTACTATGTGTCCGCCGGCCCTGCTGATGATATCCAAAAATCCCATCCTGGCCGCGAGCTCTTTGGTGAGCGAGCTCGTCAGAATCCACACATCCACGGCGAAACGCCTGTCTTTGCATACCCTGGCAATGTCACCGACCTGACGTATGCTTAGGTGCGGGCATCCGAACATAGCAAAATCTATCTTACCGGGTTCGCCGCATATCCTCTTGCGTACCATCTCTATATCCTTCTGTTCGATTACTATGTTTTTACGCGGCTCTTTGCCGCAGAAGGCGGTTTTTATGTCAGGGGCTTCCGGTGTGATGCCGATGATGTGATACATACCGACAGCTCCGGATGTGTTAAGCTCCGCGCCGAAGTTCATAAACCCTTCCGGCGTAGGCCTTTCCTCTATGCCTGCGAAGGCAGGCACTTCCGGCCCGTTGTAAACGAGGGGATAGCACCAGCCAAGCAGCTGATAATCAAAATCATCGCGTATCTTTGCTTTGACATCCACAAGTATTTCAGCTTTGCGATTTTCCTCGAGGAGGAGTCCGTACTCCGGCACGAAGCCGGTGATCGCCGCGCACAGGGCGCTCTGTGAGGACTCCCTGTTTGTGCGTGCCCCGATTACCGAGTTAACGTAAGGTGTGGCGCTTGATTCCGAAAAACTTATAATCTCTTTGAAGGCAGGGACATTCTGCTGAAGGTACGGCGTGCAGTTAAACGTCAGGGCCGCGCCTATTTTACGATAGGCCTCGTTGGTCCTTGAGACTATTTCCTTGCCTTCTTGAGGTACCTCTGCCAAATAACGGTTTAGATACGGAACGTCAATGCTTGGGTTGACAGTTGGCGCGATCTTGCATTTGCCGCCCATGCCGACTAATTTCTCTACAAACCATACGTCGGCGTCCTGGGCGCTTAAAGCGACATGAGCCCTAGTTATCGGCACCATGCGGTTAGCCTTGAAAACCCTTCCCACGCCCTCCTGGATCTTCATGGCATAGGCCGCGGCTTCGCCGTATTCGCCGTTAAGCATGCCGCGCTGTTCTTCCGTCAGCTTCATAGAACTACCGCCCTCTCTTTTTTTGTGATTATAGTACATTATACAAACGGTATAATGATTTTTATACAGAATGCCTTCCTTTGTCTCCAGTGGCTCATCGCATAAATTAACTAGATTTATTATACATACAGCATAATGAATAAATATTAAAAATATGGCCCGACCAGGCCTTGAGGAACGACTTTCATATGGAGCGATATTATGACGCCGATAGTAGTATCAAGTGCGTCTAATGTCAATTGCTCAGCATCAAAAATTCATCAAAGCTATATTTTGCATTATAGTACGGCCTGTTCGTTACCTGATCGTTAAAGCATGATTAAATGAGATATCGCAAGATGTTTAGATAGTTTTTATGCCGCAGGGCTTAGATTCATAGGAATGCTTCGGGCTGTCAGAGTGCGCCCGCCATCTTTCTTTATTGGCGGCGAAAATATAAGGCCCCATGAGCAATCGTTGTCGGCCGCGTAATTTTTATTCTTTGCCGGGTTTTGATTGGATGTCCAGTAAATAAATGCCGACAAATCTGTTGTTATGCTCTATGTGTACCTCAACGGCCTTTCTAAGCGACTTAGTGTCCCTTTTCTGCATCATTTTAATGATCTCCAGATGTTGTTTTATTGTCTCCTCCAGATACTCACGAGTACTCCAGTGCGCGTAAATATAACGGTTCGTCTGGAACCTGAGTACTCGAAGGAAGTTCTTAAGGCGCGCGTTCTCACATTTGTCTATATACATAAAATGGAGCTCGTCGTCCCTGTCGGTAAGTTCTTCCGCTGAAAGATCTTTTCCGGCCTGAAACTCAGAAAGGAAATGCATCCATACATTTTTATGGGCGGCAAGCTCGGCAGGCAGGACTGTGTTGAGAGCGGACACGGCGGCAAGAGGCTCAAGGACCATTCTTATGTCGTTTACCTCTTGAAAGTCGCGTCTGGTAAGCTCGGCGACGAATGCCCCCTTGCCTGTTACAGTACGAAGCAGGCCTTCCTGTTCAAGCAATGTTATAGCCTCTCTTACGGGAGTTCTGCTCATTCCCATCATTTCGGCAAGCCGCAGCTCGCTCAACGGTTCCCCAGGGTCGAACATGTTTTCGATTATCATTTTGCGTATGTTCTCAGCCGCTTTGTCGGCAAGGCGAGCCGCGCCGCCTCTGTTTCTCTTAAAACAAGGTGTATTGTCGCTGGTCATCTGTTTTGCCTCCGCGCCGGTATTTTTGTGCAAGCTTATTATACAGACAGCGGGCGGATAAGACACGTTGTGTTTTAAATTTATGCGAGACTGCGCCGCCTTTTCCATTCGCGCGTGCGGCAGTCGAAGACAGGTCTAATTTATATCAATAGTGATCCTGTCGCCGTTTTTTATTATAGCTATAGGCCCTCCTTCCGCCGCTTCCGGCGATACGTGTCCGACAAAACAGCCGTTGTTTGTGCCGGAGAAGCGGCCGTCGGTGACGAGAGCGACCTTTTTGGACAGCCCAAGGCCATAAAGCAGCTTCATTGCGAAATACATCTCTCTCATGCCAGGCCCTCCCTTTGGCCCCTCGTAGCGTATGACGACCACGTCGCCCGGCTGGATAAGCCCTGACAGTATAGCCTCATTCGCGTCCTCCTCCCTGTCAAAGACTTTGGCGGGGCCGGAGAAGACGTACAGAGCGGGGTCCATCGCTATCGGTTTGCTTATGCCGCAGTCGGGGGCAAGGTTGCCTCGTAAAATGGCCAGTCCTTTTGATGAGGTGAACGGATCGTCTACGGTGCGGATGACGTTTCTGTCTATCTTATGATGCGGCTTGAAGGCGCTGAGGTTTTCTTTCATGGTTCTGCCTGTTACAGTAATACATTCACCATTGATGATATTCCCAAGCTCTGTCATTACCTGCGGTATGCCGCCGGACCGGGCCTTTTAAGGGACTGTTTCCTTATGCCTTATCCGGCGGCATACCGCATCCGTTTTCCGGCTGTCAGATTTGCCTGATTACTCAGAAAAGTCCGCTGACGCGCCCATTATCGTCCACGTCAATGGAGCATGCCGACGGGCGTTTGGGCAAGCCTGGCATAGTCATTATAGCTCCTGTTATGGGTACGATGAAACCTGCGCCGGCAGAGAGGCGCACTTCGCGTACTGTGACTGTGAACCCGGTGGGACGCCCCTTTTTCGCGGAGTCGTCGGACAGGGATGCCTGCGTCTTCGCCATGCAGATTAAGAGGTTGTCTTTGCCGAGATCATGTATCTGTCTGAGGTCTTTTTCCGCTTTTTCTGTAAATACGACACCGTCCGCGCCATATATCTTCGTGGCTATCGTATGGATCTTCGCAATAGGCGGCATGTCGGCTTCATACAGGTAGTGGAAGCTGTTCTCCTTTTCGCACGCGGCTATAACTGCCTCGGCCATCTCAATGCCGCCGGCTCCGCCCTTTGCCCATATGTTGGATGCCACGACGGGTACGCCAAGCCTGGCGCATTTTGAAGTGACAAGCTCGAACTCTTCCTGAGTGTCGCTGGGGAACATGTTCACCGCAACAACTGCCGGAAGCCCGAAGGAGAGGATGTTTTCGACGTGTTTTTCAAGGTTGGGGATGCCCGCTTCAAGCGCCTTCATGTCAGCTTTGCAGAGGTCCTCCTTAGCCGCACCGCCGTGCATCTTCAGGGCGCGTATCGACGCAACGATGACCGCAGCGCTTGGTTTAAATCCCGCAAGCCTGCACTTTATGTCGAAGAACTTTTCCGCCCCGAGGTCCGCTGCAAAACCGGCTTCAGTGATGAAGTAGTCGGCAAGCTTAAGGCCGTGTTTGCTGGCCATTATGCTGTTGCAGCCGTGGGCTATGTTGGCGAACGGCCCGCCGTGGACGAATGCGGGCACATGCTCTATCGTCTGGACCAAGTTTGGCTTGAGTGCGTCCTTAAGCAGCATCGCCATCGCGCCGTGAGCCTCCAGATCCCCTGCCGTAATTGGTCTGTCGTCGTATGTATAAGCCACGATGATGTCTGAAAGGCGTTTTTTGAGGTCGGATATCCCGGATGAAAGACAGAGTATGGCCATAACCTCAGATGCAACGGTTATGTCGAAGCCGTCTTCGCGCGGGACGCCGTCGGCCTTGCCTCCTAAGCCTATCACCGTCTTGCGCAGCGAACGGTCGTTCATATCCATAACTCTTTTAAAGACGATTCTCCTTGGGTCTATACCGAAAGGATTGCCCTGCTGTATCGAATTGTCAAGCATGGCTGCCAGCAGGTTATGAGCTGATGTCACGGCATGGAAGTCTCCCGTGAAGTGTATGTTGATATCCTCCATCGGCACGACCTGGCTGTATCCTCCGCCTGCGGCTCCGCCTTTTATCCCGAAAACGGGGCCAAGCGAGGGTTCGCGAAGCGCGAGGCATGCTTTCTTGCCGAGTTTGCACAGAGCTTGTGCGAGGCCCACTGATGTAGTCGTCTTTCCCTCTCCTGCCGGTGTCGGTGTGATTGCTGTGACCAGTATGAGTTTGCCGTCGGGGCGGTCTTTTATTTCGTCCCAGAAGCCGAAGGAAACCTTCGCTTTGTATTTGCCGTAGAGCTCAAGGAAATCCTCGGTTATCCCTATTTTTTCCGCGACTTTCACTATAGGCTCCATCTGAGTATTTTGAGCTATTTCTATGTCACTTGGAAAAGCCATGCGTATCACACCTCGCTTGAGTTTTTTGTCCGCCGTTTTCTCAGAGAAAGCGCGGTCTTCTGCTTTTTCGGCAGCCGTTATTCATTATGACAAAAGATGCGTCTCGATAATCTGGTCTATTTTGAAGTTGCGCACCCTGAGAGAGTGGCGTATCACTTCCTCGACAGCGGCCAGCGGAACCGGTCCTACCAGCTCCGCCTCCGCGATCCCCACGCCGTAGCTGTCGGCCATCGATTTTACCAGCTCGTATACGACGGGAATCGGGGTCTTCTCAAAATTGGTGAGGTTCATGGAGACCTGCACCATTCCCTTGTCCTCAAGGGCGAGGCCTATGGCGCGGCAGTAGCGCAGCCCTCCGGACGAGAAACGCATACGCTTAGCGATTTCTTTCGCGACCTCTATGTCCGTCGTGCGGAGGTTTACGTTGTACGCAACAAGCGGAAAACGCACACCGGTTACGGTGGCCCCTGATTTCGGCACGAAAGCGAACGGACCTTCGTCGGGACGCCACTCTTCATCCTTCATTTTCTCCTGCAGGGCCTCATACTGCCCTTTTCTGATATCAACAAGGTTCTGTCTCGACGGTTTCGTGGCCGCGTCCTCGTAATAGAACACCGGAACTCCCAAGTCGCCAAGGAATTTACCGTACCTGTGAGCTATAGATAGCGCCTCTTCTTTTTCTACGTTCCTTACCGGAACGAACGGGACAACGTCGACCGCTCCCATCCTTGGGTGGCTGCCGTGCTGTTTTGTCATGTCTATCTCTTCGACGGCAGTTTTTGTGATGCTCATTGCCGCGGCCAGTACGTCCTCAGGTTCGCCGATCCATGTGAAGACCGATCTGTTGTGATCAGGATCCGAGTCTATGTCGATTACCGTGATGCCGGGAACGGATCTCAGGGAGTCTGTCATCTTCCCGATTTTCTCCTGATCGGTTCCTTCGCTCGCGTTCAGTTCGCAAAGAAGTATCTTTTTCAATTGCCTCACCGTGCCTTTCCTGTTGCAGATCGTTGCGATCAGATTATGTTCTCCGCGGCCTCTTTAAGCTTCTTGGCTTCACGCTCAAGGGCCGTGTTTTTTTCAGGGGATTTGATGAGCGGAAGATTTGCCTCAACATTCATGGCAGTGTCTATAGCGGCCATCTTAGCGAGCATTATGCAGGCCTCCATGTCGGATTTTGCAGCCTCGTTGTACCGTCCCTCCATCTCCTTGCATATGCGCAGGATCTTAACCGCTATCTTGCCGTTCTCAAGAGGCACGCAGGCCGCTTTTACGGCCGCGTCTTCGATTGCTTTTCGCCTTGCGGCTTTTTCCTCATCGGTGGATTTCGGAAGAGAGAATGCCTCCTTTATGCCAAGATATGAAAGTGTGTCCTCGACAGCGCCCTTTTTGAGAAGATCAACGTATTCGTCAAGCTCGTCGGCTATCTCTTCATATCTTTCGCCGGTAAGGCCGAAATTTTTGCCGGCTGAAAGACGCGCTACCATTCCGGCCAGCCCGGCCGCCATAGCGCCCGCGACCGCTGAAGCCGACCCGCCGCCTGCCGTAGCGTCCCTGCTATCCATTATTTTGTCGATGATTTCATAAAACAACCCGGAACACTCCTTTGTAAATGTCATTGCACTATCCTGCCGTCCCTCACCGTTATCTTGCCGCGCCTGATGACTGTCTCCACCGGGTTCTGCCCAAGACGGTAAGCTATGTCCTCGCATGTGGGCACGTCGAGTATCAGAACGTCCGCCTGTTTGCCCGCTTCTATGGAGCCTATCTCCTTTTCTCTGCGCAGTGCCCGCGCGCTGCCGTAGGTGGCGGCGCGAAGCGCGGAGGCTAAGGACATATGATGCTGCCGGCAGGCCAGCGTTATTATGAAATGCATCGATGTGCACCAGCAGCCGGGACAGCAGTTCGTCGCCATCCCAAGCTCAAGCCCTGCCTCGTACATCGGGCGTGGGTCGAAAAAGATCGGATGGTTAACAGCAAAGTCTATGCCGGGCAGAACGACCCCTGTCACACCAGCTTCGGCCAGTTTCTCCAAGGCTTTTTTGGGCGTGTAGTTCAGGTGGTCGGCCGAATACATGTGCATTTCGGCGGCCAGGTCCTCACCGCCTACGTATGAGTACGCGCCTGCGTGTATCTTCGGCTCCATTCCGCACTCTCGTCCGGCACGCAGTATGGTGCGGCACTCATCTGCGTCATAATGCCCGTAGTCGCACCATATGTCGCAGCATTCGGCAAGGCCCGACTCGCCGACCGCCGGTATCATTTCGTTTATAAGAATGTCCATGTAGCGTTTTTTCTCGATGTCCGGCGGCCAGCCGTGTGCCCCCAGGAATGTTGAAGAGATATCCACGGGCAGAGTTTGGGCTATCTTTTGGTTTACCAGCAGCTGCTTCAATTCGCCTTCGGTGCTGAGGCTGTATCCGCTTTTTATCTCAAGAGTCGTCGTTCCGGACAGTATCATCTGACGTACGCGCCGTGCGGACTGTTCGTACAGTTCGTCAACGCTGAGGCTTCGCGTGGACGAGAGCGTGACCATTATCCCCATGGGCACGCCTCTGCGCTCAAGCTCCTTAATGTCGTCCGTTTCGAGCCGCGCAGCGTACTCTTCGACCCTGGTGCCGCCGAAAACAGCATGCGTGTGGCAGTCGACGAAGCCCGGGGTCACGATCTTCCCGAAAGCGTCTATCACAGTGGTCTTTGGCCCCTTGTACTCTGATATGCGGGACTTTGTCCCAACCGCCGTTATTCTTTCGCCGGTGATCGCAAGTGACCCGCCGTGGATCGTCCCGATGAGATCGTTGGCCTGCGCACCGCAAGTGACTATTTGAGCCGCGTTTTCTATAACGATGTCCGCTGGATCCTGCCGCATAATGATTCACCTCCGGTAAGCTTAGACTGGGACACCGCAGCCGGCATCCCAGTCTGTCTGAACAGATCGAGGAAACGCTCGTTCACTTAAGCGGCATTCTGCCGCCGCTTGTTCTTTTAGACTTGCTCTTTTACGGCCTGTCGCTTCCGTCTGGTCCGAAGGTCACTTTCTCAGCAGGCTCCCACCAGAGCGGTACCTTGATGCTCTCGTTCGTGAGTTTGCCTTTACCGTTCGCCACGTCCTTAGCTGACTGATACCCTGCTTGTGCGTGACGCACCACTCCTATGCCCGAGTCGACCGTCATGGCTACTTCAAGCCTTATATCCGCGTCCGCCGTACCGTCGGCTATCTGTGTGACGCCTGTGTGCACGGCCTCTCCCATCGAGTAGTTTGCCTGTATCGCAATGAGGTCGCACATGCCGCACGCGTTCAAAAGGCCATTCAGCATGGGCCAGTCTGAGATGAGGTCGCCGCCGTCTGGCATCCTCTCAGATTCAAATGTCGGATTTATTATCGAACCGGAATCGAGGTTATCTCGTGAAAATGCGACAGGTCCTTTTATCTCGCCCTTCCTGATGAGGTCGTTTACGGCAAGCGCGAACTTTTTCCTCTGCCCGAAGCCCATGTAGCAGATGCGCGCCGGAAGCCCTTCGATCGGCAGGTGCTTGCTCGCGAGCGGTATCCAGCGGCCGACGATCGGGTCATTTCCGAACAGCTCCATCGCAAGTTGATCCGTCCTCTTAAGGTCGGCCGGGTCGCCTGACGTGCATATCCAGCGGAAAGGTCCGCGTCCCTCGCAGAAGAGCGGGCGGATGTAGTCGGCCACGAATGCGGGCAGCCTCATGGCTTCCTCTTCCGGGAACCCGGCGTCACGGCACTCCTTACGTATGCTCGTGCCGTACTCGAACACGGGCACGCCTTTGTCAAGGTATTTCAGCATGACCGCAAGCTGACGCTTCATCGTGGCGCGGGCTTTTTCAAGGTATTTCGTGATGTCGGTTTTGCGGAGCTCGCGGGCCTGTTCCGGTGTGTAGCCCGACGGGATGTAAGAAATGGGGTCGTGGCACGGACACATCTCTGTCAGAACATCGGGCATAAAGCCTTTTTCGTAAGCTTCCTCAAAGCAGTCCGCGGCGTTTCCGACCACGCCGAAAGAGTGCGGTTTATGCTCGGCGGCGTGTTTTTTTGCGAGTTCAATGGCTTCGTCAAGCGAACCCGCTATCTCGTCAAGATAGTTTTTCTCGATGCGGCGCTTAAGGATATCTATATCGGCGTCAACAACTATGGCCACGCCGCCATGCATCTTCATGGCCCATGTCTGATTCCCGCCCATTCCGCCGGCTCCGGCGGTAAGCAGTATGCGATTCTCCATATTGCCGTTATAGTGCTTTATCCCTACGGCGGCCAAAGTCTCGAACGTGCCCTCGATGACGCCCTGCGTTCCTATGTACTCCCACGGCGCCGCCGTGTACTGCGCAAAAATCGTCAGGTTCTTGGCCTCAAGGTCGTAGAACGTCTCCCAGGAGGGACGCACGAAATTCGTCGTGGCCATTACAACGACGGGGGCGTACTTGTGCGTCTTGAATATAGCTACGGGCATCCCGGACTGTACGACCAGAGTCTCGTCGTCCTCAAGCTCTTTGAGGCTCTTTACAATGGCATGGTACGACTCCCAGTTGCGCGCGCATTTCCCGTTGCCTCCGTAGATGATGAGTTTCTCCGGATGCTCGGCGTTTTCCATGTTGTTCTCAAGCATGCGGAGTATGGTTTCCTGCCTCCACCCCTTGCACCGCAGCGTGTCGCCGCGCTGTGCCTTCACTTCATACAGAATCTTCGCGTTTCCGGCCATTTTAAGAATCTCTCCTTTTTTTTCTGACGCCTATAGGGGCATCATAAAATTCTCTATGGCAGGATATTATCCCCGGAGTATCAAAGATTCATCAATGCCGTATGACGTGCGTTGCGGGCACATAAGATGTTTTTGATATTCGTCATATTCGTTTGCTGCGCCGCAAATAAAGAAAGCCCCCGGCGTAATGGCATCCGGGGGTTTTCTTTATTTGCGATTGATATGACCGAAACTGCGAAAAGGCGTGCCGCCCGTGCTATTGCGGTGTTCCGGTCGTTCCCGCGGCGGGGGATCCCTCCCCGCCGGAATTCTGTGCCGTTTCATCTGTTGCCGCCGCGGAAGATTCCGGCAGAGGCAGGCAGACATCAGTGGCGCCCTCCGCAAGCGCCGGCATAGAGATCATGAGCCTTGGCGCCGTTTTGAAGTTGAATGAGCGTTCCGCTGTTTTTATGACCTGCTCTGTCTCCTCGTCCACTATGTCAACTTTTATTTTATGATTCGGGCCGCTGACTTTAACGATGTCACGGTCGTCCTCGTAAAGTTCGATGGATCTGTCTTCCTTCCCGTCCACGGTAACGATCATGTATTTGGCGGCTTCGTAAGTCTTTCCGCCGATATCGGCCGTTTTGTTGTCAAGCAGGATCTCATGTTCCTTGCCTATATAGTACAAGCCGAAGCCGAGCGCCACCAAAAAGACGACTAAAGAGAGCCTTATTACGAACCTTTTCCTGTCGATGTCCCCTAATGTCATCGCTTATTCTCCTCTCAGGCTGCGTCGGGCCTCTGCCCTCTCCCGCATACGCCGCCACGCGTGAAGCACAAGGGCAAGAGCAATGATGCCGTATGACACGAACACCCTGAAGTACTCTCCGAGCTGTGCCTGGCCGATAAGTTCTTTGCCTGCCATCGGCGAGACGACGAACATGAGGTGGAACAGCATTACGCCGACGAATACGTTCGTTATAGTGGCCCGGCTCACTGATGCCCCGCCTATGAGAAGCGCCGCTATCGCGAACATGCCGGCCTGGTCGTGGCTGTTGTAAGTGTTCATAGTGCCTATGTTCTGAAGGAAGATTATCTGTCCGAAGCAAGCAAGCACCGTGGAGATAATTATAGCGATGATCCTGGTGCGTTCAACGGGTATGCCGGCTTCCTCGGCGACCTTCATGTCCTGCCCGAGCGCGCGCATGTCCTGCCCGAGTTTCGTGTTGCGGAACCAGACTATGAAGATGCAGAAGATCCCTATAAATATGAACGTTGCGACCGGAACGTCTATGGAGGCTATCCTAAGCGGCACAAGGTTGTCGAGCGCATGTCTCAGCCCCGTGAGGTTTATCGCATTGCGGATGCCGTAACCGCGCGAAAGGACAAGCTGCGGGTTGTGCACGGGGACTATGCGTCCCATAGTGTACAGCACTATGAGCTGGTAAACGCCGTTTATGAAAAATCCTAAGATGTACGACGTGACCATCTCGCGGCCCTTTGCTTTGTTCAGCACGGCGCCGCAAATATAGCCCAGGAGGATGGCTATCGGCATTCCTATCAGGGCGGCTAACATCATGCCGGGCACTCCGACTACGGCCCAGTCTGTTACGAATATCAGCCCGATCTGTCCCGCCATTGCGCCGAGCACCATTCCGAAGTTAAGGCCCATGCCGGCCAAAATCGGAATGAGCAGCGACAGCACGAGGAAAGAGTTTCTCGCCAGACGCGTAAACATCTCCTGCACAAGATATGTCCCGGAGAACCCGGATATCGGTATGGCCAGCGCCGAAAGGGCTATGAATATTATCGGTACGGCGTTATTGGCGAGAACGCTTTTTAAGCTCAGAGACCCCTTCTTTTTTTTGTCAGCCATCAGCGTTTCACCGTCACTTTCCGTGTAAGGGCGTAGAGTATCATGCCGTTACTTACTATTATCCTGATGACCTCGGACATGTCGGTCTGCATGACGCTGTTGATTACCGAAGGTGTCATGGTTAATATCCCCTGGAAAAGGAACGTCCCGACCACGACGTTGACCATAGAGGCCTTGTTGACCGACGCGCCTCCCAGAAGGATGGCCGCTACCGCGGGGAAAGCCATGTAGAACGGTCCCATGTACAGCTGGATGAAGCCGAAGCTCTGCTCGTACACGAGGATGCCTATGGCGCCGAGCGCCGTCGAAAGTATGACGGATATCGTACGCATCCTGTCTACATCTATGCCGGACGCGCGCGCGAACTCAGGGTTAGAGCCCACCGCGGTGACGGCGGTGCCCGTCTTTGTCCTGAAGAAGCCCCACACCAGCAGCACCATGAGGGCGAAGAAGAGGAACATGCCTATAGGCACGTAGAAGAACTCTCCTATCTGTATGTTCAAATATTTGCTCAGCACGTTGAGCCAGAATCCCTCGGTGCTTATCGTTGTCCTGAGCCCCGACCCGCCGTATCCCCATATCATGGTCGGGCTTGTGTAGGGGAGGAGCAGCCATGCCATGCACATAAGTGCCACCGATGAGAAGCCCACGTATGTGGCTATCATCATCTCGTCCCCCTTAACCCTGTTAAGCAGCTGACCATAAAACCATCCGAGCATTACTGCGAGGGGCACCGCTATGCCCATTGCTATGAGAAAACCGGCTCCGCCCCTGATGCCTATCTGAATGGACGTTACCGCGCCGACAAGGCCCGCTATTATACCGAGCGGAAGCCCGAAGTTGAGCCCGCAGCCGGATTGGATCATAGGCACCATCGCGAGCACAAGCACTCCGTTCATCCCAACGCGCACGAGCGTATCTGAGAGCGACGCGTCTATTCTCACTCCGACGAACGGCGCAGCCACAAAAAGGGATAGAAGGAAGAGCGCTATTATGACCCTGGGCCATCCGGCAGTCTCGATAAAAGCCGTTATTTTATCTTTCATCCTGTTCACCTGCTGTCCTTTAGTAAGTTTCAACTGCGGACTCTTCCGCAACATGCCCCAGCATAAGGAGGCCAAACTCTTCGGCCGGGCATTTGGCCGGCAATATGCCGGAGACTTTGCCTTCGTTTATGATCGCTATCCGGTCGCAGATGGATCTGAGTTCCTCGAGCTCGGACGATGTCATGATTATCGTGGTCCCGGACTCTTTGTTCACCCTGCGCAGTGTGTCAAGCACGAGCTTTTTAGCTCCTACATCTATGCCGCGCGTCGGTTCTGACACGAAAAGTATCTCAGGCTCTACGGCGAAAGCCTTCGCAAGGCATACCTTCTGTTGATTTCCTCCTGAAAGCTCTACGGCCCTCTGTTTGGGCCCGGTGCAGCGAATTTCAAGAGCCTTTATAAATTCGAGCGTGCACTCCTCGATCGCCTTATCATCGCGCCACTTAACCAGACCGCCCATTAAATTTTTGATGAATTTTTCATGCACCTGAAGGGCGGTGAACGTGATATTCCAGTCTATTCCCTCGTCAAGCAGCAATCCTACGCCGCGGCGGTCCTCCGAGACGAACGCCATACCCTCTTTGAGCGCCGCGTGAGGGTCGTTCAGCTTTATCTGCCTTCCCCTTAGGAATACCTTGCCGCCGGAGATATAAAGCCCCATTATGCCGTTGGATATGCCGACTTTGCCCTGTCCGGCCAGCCCGCCAAGCCCAAAGATCTCGCCGCGGCGGACCTCGAACGATACGTCCCTTACGGTTTCTCCCGGCATGTCGACCCAGAGGTGCTCCACTTTGAGTATTGTCTCGCCCTCTTCACTTTCCTCTTTGCACGTGCCAGCGCCGTCCATGGAGACCTGCCTGCCAACCATCCAGCTTGCTATCTGCCTGATGTTGGTGTCCTTGGTCCTTGCTTCCTGAATAACATGTCCGTCGCGGAGCACGATGAGCTTGTCGCACAGGTCGATGATCTCCTGAAGTCTGTGCGATATAAAGATTATCGCGATGCCTTGGGCGGCCAATTTTTTCAAAGCGTCGATGAGCACGGTAGCCTCAGACTCAGCAAGTACGGCGGTCGGCTCGTCGAGTACCAGGATTCGTGTTTTTTCACGATCAATCTCACGGGCTATCTCCGTAAACTGCTTGTGCCCTACCGGCATTTCGCTAATCAGCGTTTCGGGGTTGAGGTCGACTCCTAGTTTGTCTATAGCTTTTTTGGCGCGGCTGCGCATTACCGGCCTGTCCAGAGTCCTGAGCCTTTCGCCGAAGACCTCGACCAGGGGATTGTATTTTGTGGACTCCCTGTTCAGGAGAATATTTTCAGTAGCGGTAAAACCTGGGATCAGGGAAAATTCCTGATGTACCATCCCTATGCCGGCATTGAGCGCATCGAAGGGGTTTTGGAAGCGGACCTCCTCACCGTTGATGAACATCTTGCCCTCATATCCTCCTGTCTCGTTTATGACGGACATGCCAAACAGTATGTTCATCAAAGTAGATTTACCCGCGCCGTTCTCGCCGACCAACCCGAGTATCTCACCCGGCATCAGCGAAAAACTGACGTCGGTAAGCACTCTGTTGCCGAAGTATTCCTTTCCGATATTTTCCATCCTCAAAAGAGGCACTTCAGACATTCACTTCACCTCATCTCCCGGGCTAAAGAAAGACTGCCCGGGGCAGATTGTTTTTCTTGGGCGGATATAGCCGTAAATGAAAAGCGTTATCGCTGGTCATACATATAAATATGCCGTAATCACGCATAACGACATAATATTATACATGTTTTTCGGTTTTTCAGGAATATAAAAATGGTATGGCCAACATGTCATCACTGTCTTTAAAATGTTAAAAGCGCTCGTCCCGCTAAACGGCGTCCCGTGCCGATTCTGCGCGACGCTTATGGTTTAAAAGCCTGTGCCGGCAAGCCTTTCGCAAAGGCCGGATCCGCAAGCCAAGTACAATATGCGGATCCGGCCTTCCTTCGCCGCTTAATAATCGCCGGCTATTTTATTTTGAGATATTTTTCGGGCACTTTGATGCTAGTGACTTTCATGTACCCCCTGCCAAAGATGTAAGTATCCTCGTAAACGAGCGTGAGCTTCTTGTTCTTGACTCCCTTTGCCACGTCGTAGTAGGGAGCTCCGTTCCATGCGGCGCCTGGGGTGTACTTGTCGTAGCACTTCCAGAGGTCCTTGAGGTTGTAGAGTTTTGCATGTTTTTCGGTTATGCGCTTGCCGTACTCTGTAAGCGCGCATACTGTGCTCCATCCGTATGAGTAGGGCCATGTGCCCATGCGGCCCTTGCCGCCGGCCTTTATTACAGCGGCCTCCACCTTTTTCATGATGGCGGGCCAGTTGCCGGCCTCTTTCTTAAGGTCTATGCCGAACGCTCCGGGATATCCCATGAGCGGCGACGGAAGGTCGGGTTCTACGAAGATGGCTCCGCACTTCGCGACCTGCTTGAGAAGCGGTTCTGTCTGAGCGTCGTTAGTGCAGAAGAAGGCCGTGTCCTTGCCGTATTTCTGGACCCACGCAGGTACTTTTTCAAGTATGAACTGCTGCGCTCCGGCCACGCCGACGTCGCTGACCGGGTCAGGCGCCGTCTCAAAGGCGAACTTCATTCCCAGGTCCTTGCACGCCTGCTCCATTATCGCGCGGCGGCGCGAAAGAAGCTCGTAGCTCATATGGCGCGGGAACGAAATGTGGACGAAAGTCTTGGCCCCAAGCTCTTTGGCCGTGTGTATGATGAGGTATCCGCGCATGATATTGTCGACCCCGATAGCAAAGTCGGCGGTGCTGGTGATGACCATCGGGTCTTCCTGAGGTTCGCCCGCGAAGCAGAGGATATCGGGTCTCTTTTCTTTCACTCTGCGGAACGCCTCTGTGGTTCCGGGGATAGCGTCGTCTACCACTATGACTTTGAGCTTAGGATCGTCGGCAAGTCCGACTATCTGCGATATCGTGGTTTCCATCTCCGACATGAAGTTGTCAGGCATTGTGACGTGGCGTATCATACCGCCGTTTGCTACATCTCCGTATTCCTTGATCATACGCTCGGCGCCGCGGTATGTGTCCTCCGCCTGCGAAACCGTCAGAGTGGCGATGCCGATGTGGAAAGGAGCCGCAGCCAGGGCCGTGCCGCAAAACAGAACGGCGAGCACCATGGCAAGCGCAAAACATAGAGCCGATTTCTTCATTAACCTTCTCCCCCTTTAGAAAAATATAAATTGATATATTAGAAACGGATATTTTAAGGGAAATATCCAACCTCCCAACAAGGCCTTGCCAAGCATTACCTGCTTTGTACATCCGGACATCCGTTCATAATGATATTCTTAAGGACGGAAATGTCAATTGTAAATAAAAGATGTGGCGAATGATAAATATTAACGTCTCTGATATATCTTATAGGCGGTAACATCCCCGAAATAAGAGCCCCTTGCGGATATTGCGTCTCACAAAGGGCTCCTTTTCGTCGCTTATGTGTATTTACAGCATGTATATACGATTTGCTATTTGCTGCCGAGCTTGATCTTGGAGTACTTCTCCGGTACCTTTACGTCCGTGCAGTGCATGTAGCCTCTGCCGAAGATGTAGGTGTCCTGATAGATTAGCATCAGGTTCTTTTTCGTCACGCCTGTTCCGAGGTCGGTGTAGTAATTGCCGTTCCATTTAGCCCCGGGAGTGTACGCCGCATAGCATGCCATGAGGTCTTTTTTGCTGTTGAGCTTGGCCTTGCCCTCGACGATGCGCTTGCCGAACTCGGCGAGCGCCGCGCTGTTGGTGTAGCCGTAAGAGTATGCCCATGTCCCCATGCGGCCCTTGGCTCCTGCCGCGATGACTGCCTTTTCAACCTTTTTCAGTATTACGGGCCAGTTGCCGGCCTCTTTCGTCAGGTCTATGCCGAACGCTCCGGGATATCCCATGAGCGGCGAAGGGAGGTCTGCTTCGATGAAGTAGCCGCCGTATTTGGCCAGCTGCTTGAGCAGCGGTTCGGTATGTGCGTCGTTGGTGCAGAAGAACGCGGTGTTTTTGCCGTATTTTTTAACCCACGCGGGGGTCTTCTCAAGTATGAACTGCTGCGCGCCGGCGACGCCTACGTCGCTCGTTGGGTCAGGAGCTGTCTCGAACACGAACTTGATGCCGAGATCCTTGCACGCCTGCTCCATTATCGCGCGGCGCCGTCCGAGCGTCTCATAGCTCATGTGGCGCGGGAACGAGATATGAACGAATGTCTTGCAGCCGAGCTCCTTGGCCGTGTGTATGATGAGGTATCCGCGCGAGACGAAGTCGGCGTTGATAGCCATGTCCGCAACTGAAGTTATGACGTTCGGGTCCTCGTGCGCCTCCCCGGCGAAGCATAGGATGTCCGGACGCTTCTCTTTAATGCGGCGGAAGCCTTCCGACGTGCCTGGGATCGCCTGGTTCACTACTACGACCTTCATCTTGGGGTCATCGGCCAGGCCGGCTATCTGCGCTATCGTCGTTTCCATCTCGGACATGAAGTTATCCGGATATGTGAGGTGCTTGATCATGCCGCCCTTTGAGACGTCGCCGTACTTCTGGATTGCGAGTTCCGCCCCGCGCAGGTCGTCTTCACTCTGAGAAACCGTACCAGTGACTATGCCGATGTGGAACGGCGCCGCGGCGAACGCGGACGCTGCGATGAACATCGTCGCCATCGCGGCCAGAAAAAGAACAAAAACTCTTTTCTTCATTGCGTTTCCTCCTTGTGTTTTAAAATATTGTTTCTGAAAAGAAGCGGTGCGTTGCAAAACAAAGCTCAAAAGCCATCTCAGCCTTTTCTTATGAGCATGGCAGCTAGATTGTATTACCCTCAAATGCTGGTGTCAATGTGAGGGAAAGATATTTAACGCTCCCTAAGGCAGGTTACGCACATACTGCATTATTATTCGGTGCTTTCCGGTTTAGGGTAATAACTCACTTTGCCGGTCATTTCCGTTATGTCAATCCTGATTACGGCGGTGGCCTCAAGCACTCGGTCCGGCATCGGCTCGGTTGGGCCGTCATAATGGCGCATAAGCAGCTTCATAGCCTCTTTCTTTTCTGAGACGTCCTCGATGAAACGGGCCACGCCGTAGCCGGTAACGCTGCGGTACTTCATGCTGAACTCGGACGGGTCGTTCTCGCACCTGACGATTTCCGCGTCAACCGTGACGTTGAAGCAGACCTTTGGGTTTGTTTTAAGGATGTCTGTCTTCTTTCCTTGCTTTGCGCCGTGGACGACGACAAACCCGTTTCCCAGGCCGTAGTTCATGGGTAAAACGTAGGGCCACCCTCCTGCCGCGCACATCGCGAGCTCAAGCCATATACCATCATTCAGCACCTGTTCCATCCATTTCACGGACGTGACCTCTTTGTCTTTCCTTCTCATTCCCAGCACCCCCCGCGGAACATTATATACTGAATATATTGAAATTTCTCACATAAATTCATGAGGCGGAAAGGATGCATACAGGCGCATAAAGCCCGCGCGGCAGCCCTGAATAGGCTGCCGCGCGGGCTTTGTAATCTTTTGCCGGCCTTTATACGCGCACGGGGATTCCTTTGCAGCGCAGGTATTGCTTCAGCTGAGGGATGGATATTTCATTGTAATGGAACAAGGACGCGGCGAGCGCCGCATCCGCGTGCCCCTTCTGAAAAGCGTCGCAGAAGTGCTCGTATGTGCCGGCGCCTCCCGATGCTATGACCGGAACGCCAACTCTTAAGCTTACGGCCGCCGTAAGCTCTATGTCATAACCGGCCTTTGTGCCGTCCCTGTCTATGCTTGTGAGAAGTATCTCTCCGGCTCCGAGGTTTTCGGCCTTCATTGCCCAGCCGACGGCGTCCATGTGTTCCGCTTTGCGCCCGCCCTCCGTGTGGACCTCCCAGTACCCGTCGCCCCTGCGCTTCGCGTCGATGGCGACGACGATGCATTGGCTCCCGAACGCGGCCGCTCCCTCTTTTATCAGCGACGGATTTTTTACCGCGGCTGAGTTGAGGGATACCTTGTCGGCGCCGGAGCGCAGAATTGCCCTGATGTCCTCTGTCGTGCGGATCCCTCCGCCCACCGTTATCGGGATTGATACCTTCGACGCGACGCGACGAACCAGATCCGCCACAGTGTCGCGCAGGTCGTTTGTGGCTGTTATGTCGAGAAAGACTATTTCGTCGGCCCCGGCATCCTGGTACGCGAGCGCGCACTCTACAGGATCCCCCGCGTCGCGCAGCCCTGCAAAGTTGACGCCCTTTACCACCCTGCCATCCTTTATATCAAGGCATGGTATTATTCTCTGTGCAAACATCATATGCCACCTCCTGCAATCTCAGTGAAACGTTTTAATATCAACAGCCCCGCCGCTCCGCTTTTTTCGGGATGAAACTGGCAGCCAAAGACGTTGTTCCTTTCGACGGCCGCGTCGAACTCTATCCCGTATTCCGACAGGGCCGAAACATCCTCTCTTCTTTGCGCTCTTACGTAGAACGAATGAACGAAATACATATGAGTGCCGTCAGGGGTCTGCCCAAGCAGCCTGCTCTCTTTGCATTTCTTTATGGAGTTCCACCCCATGTGAGGCACCTTAAGTCCTGGCTGCGAAGGCAGCCTCAGCACTTTCCCCGGCAATATGCCGAGGCCCGCCGTGCCCGGGCTCTCCTCGCTTGTTTCAAAGAAAAGCTGCATACCGGCGCAGATGCCAAGAAGCGGCTTTCCGATGGCGGCGAGGTTTCTTATGGCGGAGGCCAGGCCGCGTCCGTTTATCTCTGCCATGGCGCTTGCGAAAGCTCCAACGCCGGGGAGAATAACCCCGTCGGCTGATATCATCTCTTCGGTGCCTGCGGCCACGGTATTTGGGCAGCCTATGCAGTCAAGAGCGTTGCGCACGCTCTGCAGATTGCCCGCGCCATAATCTATCACCGCGATCATCGGTTGGACCCCCTGTCTCTTGATTCAAGCTCTTTAAGTACTTCGCCGAACGGCACGCCCACAGATATGCACGCCACCAACAGATGGTAAAGCAGGTCCGCGGCCTCAAATCTGAATCCGTCCCTGTCGCCTGTCGCGGCTGCGATGGCCGTTTCAACCCCTTCTTCTCCGACCTTCTGGGCGGTGCGCGACGCACCCTGCGACAAGAGCCTCGCAGTATAACTTTCGTCTGCGCTGTCGTCCTTGCGCTTGTTGAGGTATCTCCAGAGACGCCCCAGAAACGTCGATTCTGTCGAATCCTTAGCGCCCCATAACGAGCGGTGGAAACATGTGCGTTCGCCGGTGTGGCATGCGGGCCCGCAAGGTTCGACGATGGCCAGGATGGTGTCTCCGTCGCAGTCCAGCCTCAGCTCTATGACGCGCATTACGTTGCCGCTTGTCTCGCCCTTGCGCCAGAGCTTTTTGCGGGAGCGGCTCCAGAGCACGAGATCGCCGCACTCCGCGGTCATCCGGAGGGATTCGCTGTTTGCCCAGGCTGTCATTAAAACCTCCGCGCTGGTGTGATCCTGCACAACCACGGTGACGAGCCCGTTCTCATCGAATTTGACGGACTCCGTGTCTATGCCGGCCATTTCAGTCAGCCGCGTTTCGTGCGGCATCAAGGGCTTGCGCGAGCGTGATGCCGCCTTCATATAAGCTTTTGCCTATTACGGCCCCTCCTACGCCTATCTTGGCCAGCGCCGCGATGTCCTTCGCCGAAGTTATTCCGCCGGCTGCCACAATGTCGTACCCTTCGCCCAGAAGCGGTTTGTAGAAATCCGCGTCGACCCCGCGCATGAGGCCGTCGCGCTCTGTATTCGTCACAAGAAATACGGTGAAGCCCGCATCGCGCATGCTTTTTATAACTTCGGACGGGGCGAGGCTCGTTTTTCGGAGCCACCCCGAGTGTACTACGCGGCCTTTCCTGACATCGATTGCCGGCATGACCGTGTTGCCGAACATGTCCGCTATGCTGGCTGCGGCGTTTGGTTCTGCAAATAGAAGACTCCCCACCATGACCCTTCGGGCTCCGGAATCAATAGCTGCGGCTATGCCTTGCCTTGAGCGCAAGCCTCCTCCGTACTGTACGAACAGACCAAGCCCCGCTATGCGGCCGAGCTCGTCCAGGTGGCGCGGCTCTCCCGCCTCCGCCCCCTCGAGATCCACCACATGTATATATCCGCAGCCGGCGTCTCGGAAACTCTTTGCCGTGTCGAGGGGGTTGCCGTAAAATGTTTTTTTTGTGAAGTCGCCCTCCTCGAGCCGCACGACCCTCCCGCCGTAAAGATCGATCGCAGGGAAAATTATCAAAGCCAGACCCCCTTTGTGCTTGGCTCGCATAAAGCTGGCATAAGCGCCTGTCCGAGCGCCATGCCGATGCCCTTAAACAGCGCCTCTGACGCGTGGTGCGAATTGTCCGCCGCAAGAATCGCTATGTGCAGGGTTATCCCCCCTTCGCGCGCGAGGGCGTTGAAGAATTCGGGGATCAGCTCAAGGTCGAAATCGCCGCACCTGTCGGTCACGAACGAACCGCTCCAGTAGACGCCGCCGCGGCCGCTTATGTCGAGCGCCACGCGAGCGAGCGAGCCATCCATCGGGAGCAGGCACCATCCGTACCTGCGGATCGGGGATACCCCGGCTATCTCGCGAAGCGCGCGCCCAAGGCAGATCCCGATGTCCTCGACGAGATGGTGGTAGTCGACCTCAACGTCGCCTATCGCCTTCAGGGAGAGCCCCAAGCCCGCCCTGTGGCACATGAGGTCCAGCATATGCGAGAAAAAGCCGCAGCCTATGTCGATCTTCCTCTCATCCCCCGGATATGCCAGGACCATCGAGATATTCGTCTCCCTTGTGTTGCGCGTGATTTCTGCCTCCATATAGATCACACAGCTCCCTTTATGTAGTTTTCTATAGCTCTCACTACGCCGGATATCAGGCGCCAGCGAAGCTGCACTGACCCTTGCCCCGAGACGAGGCGAAGAGACACCGGCTCCGTCTCCTTTATTACGGTGAGCCCGTTTGCGCGCAGCGTGTTCCCTGTCTGAACGATGTCAAATATGCAGTCGCTCAGACCCAAAGCCGGTGCCAGCTCGACCGAGCCGTTCAGCTTCAGGATCTTTATCTGTACCCCCCACGAGTCAAACGTCCTCTCCGCTATCCTCGCGTATCTTGTGGCTACTTTTATTCCCATCAGACCGCATGTGTTACCGTCGAACTTGGCGGCAAACTCAGCCGGCCCGGCGACCGCCATGAAGCACTTGCCGCGTCCCGTGTCCAATATCTCAGCAAGTGATATGCCGGATTCGGCGATGACGTCGCTGCCCGCGATAGCAAGATCTGCGGCGCCGTAATGTGCCATCGCGGGGACGTCCGATGGTTTAGAAAGCAGATAGCGAAAAATCCCGTCCTCAATGACGAGATTGCGCCCCGGATTTTTCAATTTTTCCACGGGCAGCCCGGCCCCGGCCAGTATTTCTATGCAGCTTTGCAGCGAACGTCCTGTCGGCAGCGCAAACGTCAGCATGATGTCACCTCCGGTTCGGCTTCGGACAGTTCTTTTTCTTCTCCGGTCTGAAGCGACAGAGCTTTTTTAGAGGAGAGGTCAACCCACCATTTATATTTCCTCATCTTTGCAACCCTCTGCGATTCAAGGCGGTCGCTGTTCCAGCTGAACTCAAACGGCACACATTTTCGCGAGAGACCGTCAGCGTAACGCAGCCCCTCAGCGGGGTCGCAGTTGCCGCACCACAGCATTATCTTCGGGGTCGCCGGACCATCCGTGCAGTGCTCTGCAAGCTCCTTGAGGTTGAGGGCGAAGCCCGCGGCCTCCCCCGTTATCCCGACTTTGGCCAGCAGCCCGTCGTAGCGTCCGCCGCCGCCCAAGAGCGTACCGGAGATCGAGGAGTACGCGTTGAATATCGGACCGCTGTAATAACCCAAATCACGTACGAACCCAAGGTCAACGCGCAGCCTCTCAGCGTAGCCGAGCTTAGAGAGGGAGTCACAGAGGCGCTTAAGCGGCATCAGCACCTGTGGTTCGCGCAGCATGCGCATCGCGTCGCCTATCACGGACCTGTCGCCCTTTAAAGACGGCAGGGCGCGCAGAAGCTCGAGCTCCGTCTCATCGACGCAAAGATCGTCAAGTATGTCGGTGTATGTGGTGTAAGAGCCGTTTTGCAGCGCGCCAACGAGGGATTCCTTCGTTTCTTCCGGCAATCCTTCGAAAAACTTTGACATCACGGACATATCGCCAAGGACCACTGTCGAGTCCTCTATCGAAAGCTCATCAAGCACCCTGAGCAAAAGCGACACTATCTCGACGTCGGCGCCGGCGCCCTCCCATCCTATGAGCTCAACGCCAACCTGGTTTTCCTCAAGGTTGTTTCTGGGAGGAGGCGAAACGTAGAACACGCGCTCTGCGTACGAAATGCGCAGAGGGCGCTCGTCGTCGTCAAAATGGCTGCCAAGATATGTAACTGCCGAAAGGGTAAGGTCACCGCGCAGCACACATGGCTCGCCGAAAGGAGAGGTGAGCGCTATCAGCCGCCTGGCCCTCGGCAGAGAGATCTTCTCCCATACGTCCTCGATAAGCTGAAGTCCGGCCGGGCTGAATGGTCTGTAACCGTAGCGCGCAAACAGATCAAGAGATTTGTTCCGGCAATACTCCAGCTTTGCCGCGGCTGTGCCGCCGATATTGCTGCAACCCTTTGGAGTTTTGTTCATAAAAAGACCCCGTTTCGTATAATTGACCGTTTTACTTAGCTAAAATGATAGCTTGATATTTCAACGTGTAGGCTATATAATATCACGCGTTTATCTGTTTTGCAAATCCGGAGGTTTTTTTCATGAGAAATACCATTTGCCCCGACGCGCTTATATTTGACATAGACGGAGTATTGCTAGACGTCAGGCTCTCTTTCCCGGAAGTGATAAGGCAATGCGTCCTTCACGGCTGGGAGATGTTCTGCGGCGGAGTGTCGGACTCTGAAGGCTATACGGAAGAGCACGAGAGGATATTGAAGCGTCACGGTGCGTTCAACGACGACTACGATATCGCGTGGATGCTGCTCTCCGTCTGCGCTCACAGCGGCAGAAAGATGCTGTCCGAAGCGTTCCCGTCCGCTGATGCGCTGTTTGAGGAACTAAAGACGTTTGAGGGGGATGTCGTTTCATGGGTTACGTGCCGGTATGGCGGGCTTGTGCCGCGCCGGTCGGTACGTTCGTTCTGCGCCGATCTCTACGGCGCCGGAGGGCTTCATCTGCTTGAGACGCCCATGGTCCGCGCGCACTGGAGTAAACTCCCGCTGCCGGTGGGAATATATACGGGCAGGAACGAGCCGGAGCTCGAACTCGCAAAGGAGAGCCTGGGCTGGCAGGATTTCCCGTCCGAACATGTCGTGCACTCGGACAGCGGAGTTTTAAAACCTTCGCCGCTAGGGCTTCGTATCCTGTGCGAAAGGCTCGGTTCCGACTCGCCGCTGTTCCTTGGCGACACTGCCAGCGATATGAAGGCCCAAATGGCTTTCGGCAAGGGTTTTTTTGCGGCCATAGGCGGACTTCTGCCAGAAGCGCCGCTTGTCTTTAAAAATACGGAGAGCGCTCTCGAAAGCCTTTTGGGCTTTTACACCACACATTAAGGAAGGTAAAGATCATGAAGAAAGAGAATTCGGATTTTTTTAATAAAATCATCAGACCGTCGGTGCGCGGCCTTGAGGCTTATGACCCGGGGCCCGTCCCATCGGGCTGCTTGCGTCTGTCTGCTAACGAGAACAACAGAGGGGTTTCTTCAAAGGCTTACCTCGCGATGGCAGAGGCGCTTAAAGCCGGCAACAGGTATCCTGACAGCAGGTGCGATGAGCTAAGGAAGAAAATAGCGAATTTTCACGGGCTCGACGCAAATCAGATACTTGTGGGCAACGGCCTTGACGGCGTATTCACGGTGCTTGGCCGCGCCATGCTCGACCCGCATGACGAGGTAATATGCGGGGAACTTACGTTTTCTGTGTACGCGGACACGGCTAAGATAATGGGGGCAGTGCCGGTCGCTGTTTCGATGACGGACGCGATGGCGCTTGACGCCGACGGTTTCATCGGCGCGATAACGGATAAAACAAAGATGATATGTTTCTGCAATCCCAATAACCCGACGGGCACGGCCGCTTCCATCTCGGATATCGTACGGATGCTCGACGCCGTGAGTGAAGACGTGGTCTTTGTGCTGGACGAGGCGTATATAGAGTTCGCGGACGAGCCTTTGCCGACGGGCTTAAAACTGCTTGACAGGTACAGGAACCTGATAGTATGCAGAACATTCTCCAAGATCTACGGGCTTGCGGGCATGAGGGTCGGATGGATAGCCGCACACCCGGAGCTTATAAAACATCTGTATAAGGTGCGTGAGCCTTACTGCGTGTCAGCCGCGGCTGCGGCTGGAGCCGCGGCCGCGCTGGACGACAGGGAATTTTTTGAGGAAAGCCGCGCCATGCTGGTAAGCGAGAGGGAGAGACTAAGCCGTTTCTTCCTTGAAAAGGGGATCCCGTTCGTACCGTCCCAGGGGAACTTCATACTGCTTTCGCCCGCCGAGCGCTTTTTTGCTTTGACAAACGCGCTTTCCAAAAACAACATTGTGGCGCGCCCTCTCTCCTTCCGCGGCGGCAAGGTGCTGCGCATCTCAGTCGGGCTTCCCGAAGAGAATCTCCTTCTGGAAAAGGCGGTTGAGGAGGCGCTCTGCGGCCGCATCCGCGGGATAGATGCTTGACATTTGAATGCGGCGCGGCTATAATTTCGCGCAATATGATCGGGGGAAGGAGGAACCGCAATGAAATACGGCTCAAATAACATCGGCATTAACATGATGATGTGCGTGTGCATCCGAGGCTCCTCTCCTGATTTGGCGGGCGCGTAGGGCGCCGTTGCTGTAAAAATCAGAGAGACTGGGCCTTGTGCTTAGTCTCTTTTTTTTGCTTTTTTGTTTTTCGCTTCTTTTTTATGAGGGGAGAATTTGTATGATACATATCCGAGGCCTCGGGAAATATTACGACGATATGAGAGTCCTTCAGGATATTTCCCTGGATGTGGAACAGGGCGATGTCTTCGGGATAGTGGGGCACTCAGGAGCCGGTAAATCCACGCTGCTTAGGTGTCTGAACGGGCTTGAGAGCTACAGCGAGGGGTCCGTGAAGGTTATGGGACATGAGGTCCGCGACTTGGCGCCGGAAGGACTCAAAGAGCTGCGCCGCGAAATGGGTATGATCTTTCAGAATTTTAACCTCATGAACAGGAAGAACGTCTTTCAAAACGTCATGTTTCCGCTCGAAGTTTGGGGCGTCCCTAAAAAAGAGGCCGCGGCGCGCGTCGAGGAACTTTTGGCGCTTGTGGGCCTCACGGAGAAAAGAGAAGAAAGGATACGAAACTTAAGCGGAGGACAAAAACAGCGCATAGGAATAGCGAGAGCGCTTGCCTTAAGGCCCAAGATACTGCTCTGCGACGAGGCTACATCGGCTCTGGACCCAAAGACCACGATATCCATACTTGAGCTTTTGATGGATATAAACATAAAGCTTGGCGTCACGATAGTGGTAGTTACTCACCAGATGGAAGTCGTCAAGATGATATGCAATAAGGTGATAGTTTTGGACAGCGGCAGGATCGTAGCGTCCGGCGAGACCGACAAGCTGTTCCTGGCGCCAGGGGAAGAGCTCCGCAAGCTTGTCCGTGACGATTACGCCGTGATCCCATCCGGGACCAACATAAGGCTTGTCTTTCCGCGCGAGATAGCAAACGAAAGCATAATCACGCGGATGGCGCGCGAACTGGACACTAACTTCTCCGTAGTGGGAGGAAGGATTGAGAGGTACAGGAACGACGTCATAGGGTTCCTCATTATAAACGTGGCGAACGAGGATTTAGACAGGGTGATTGGGTGGCTTGAGAAAAACGGGATGATATGGGAGGTGATGAAGGATGGCGAATGAACTTTTATACGCGCTCTGGGAGACGCTGTATATGGTGTTTTTATCGACGTTTTTCTCAGGTGTTTTCGGCTTCGCGCTTGCGATAGTAATGATACTGACAGGGTCGAACGGGCTCAGGCCCAACAGGGCGCTCTATTCTGCGCTGAGCTTTGTCGTGAATTTGCTGAGATCGTTCCCGTTCATTATCCTCATGATCGCGATAATACCTCTTACTAGGCTGATCGTCGGTACTTCGATCGGAAGCACCGCGTCGATAGTTCCGCTCACCATAGCCGCCACCCCGTTTGTGGCCCGCCTCGTGGAGGGGAGCCTTCTCGAGGTTGACCCAGGCGTAGTAGAGGCCGCGCGTTCGTTCGGGGCGAGCGATATGCAGATAGTTTTCGGCGTCATGGTGAGGGAAGCCATGCCGTCGATCGTGCTTAACGGCGCTGTGGTCGCGATAAATCTGCTCGGCTACTCGGCTATGGCCGGCGCGGTAGGAGGCGGCGGACTGGGGGACCTTGCTATCAAATACGGCTATAACAGGTTTCAGACCGACGTGATGGTTTACTCCGTCGTAATTCTCATACTTATAGTCCAGCTCATACAGAGCGCCGGCAACGCGGTGTACGAACGTATAAAGTAAGGCAAGCGCGGTTCTGCCGCATGCGGGATATGCGGTTTTGAAATATCGGTTCTTGAAAAAATCAATATAACAGAGGTATATGCCTCAGGAAAGGAAGAGAGAACATGAAAAAAATAGCATTAGCGCTTTTACTGGCACTGGTCATACCGGCGGCGGCCCTTGCCGCAGGCAAGACCATAACGGTCGGGGTCACGCCGTTCCCGCACAAGGACATAATGGTCGTTGTGAAGGGGCTGCTTGCCAAAGAGGGGTACGACCTGCAGATAAAGGAGTTCACCGATTACGTTACGCCCAATGTCGCCCTTGCGGAAAAGAGCCTGGACGCGAACTTCTTCCAGCACGTGCCGTACCTTGAGAACATGAACAAGGAGAAGAACTTGAACCTTGTGTGGGTTGCTAAGGTACACATCGAGCCGCTCGGCCTATATTCAAAGAAGATAAAAAAGCTGAGCGAGCTCAAGCCCGGCTCTCAGATCGCTATACCCAACGACCCGACCAACTGCGCGCGAGCTCTGCGCCTGCTGGAGAAGAACGGGCTTATAAAGGTGAAGGCCGGTGAGATGGTCACGGCGAAGGATATAACAAGCAACCCCAAAAAGATAAAGTTCCGCGAGCTTGACGCAGCCCAGCTGCCGCGCACGCTGGATGACGTCGACGCAGCTGTGATAAACACTAACTTTGCCGTGGAGGCTAAACTTACGCCCTCAAAAGACGCGATAATAATAGAGGGTAAGGATTCACCCTACGCCAACGTTATAGCCGTCCGAGCCGAGGATAAAAATTCTCCGGCCATCAAGGCTCTTGTGAAGGCCGCAAACTCCAAGGAGGTAAAGGCGTACATACAGAAAAACCTTGTTCCGAAAGGCATATTGCCGGCGTTCTGATAGTCTGCGCCCCTTTTTAGAACATTAAGCGCCCCGCCGTTTTTGCCGATGAGCTTCATCTGAAACGGCATGACGGCGGGGTTTGTCTGCGGCACCCGGTCTCCCCCGCAGTTTTTTCATGGCCGCCGGGCCTTGAATCCTTTCCTCGCAGTGTATAATTGTCTAAAATAGCTTTACTGGAGTGATGTGAATGAGACGTACAGCGTTGACGGCGATCGTCGTTTTGGTGTTTGCCGCGTTCTGCAGCGCTTCGCTCGCCGCAGATATGGCCGCCGAGTTCAGCGCCAGCTTCATCGAAAGAGATGCCGGGGCCGAACATAAGGGCAAAATATACATAGCAAGCGACATGTCGCGCTATGAAATAGCCGGAAGCGACGAGATAGTGGTCACGCGGCAGGACAAGAAGGTGATGTGGCTTATTTTCCCTAAGGTCAAGTGCTACGTCGAGCAGGAGTATTTCGGGGCGCCAAAGCAGAATATAAGCCTCCCGCAGGAGACGGACACAGGGGACCTTAAGCGGGAGTTTTTGGGCTATGAGATGGCGGACAGCTACAGGCTGAAGAAATTTATGGTCACGGTTAAGTACAACAAAGGAGAGTCTGCCGACCGGTACTACGAGTGGTACCGCGATAACTTCCCATTGCCGGTAAAGACGCAGTCGCTCGACGGCTTATCATCGTACGAGTACACGAACATAAAACTTGGCAGGCCGAATATGGAGCTCTTTGCGGAGCCTAAGCGCTACAAGAAGGTGAGCATGGAGGAGATCGAGGCGATGGAGGAGAGCGGGAAAATAAAAAGGGAGGATTCCCTTAACTGATAAGGCTTTTGGCTTCGTCATGACATAGCGATGGTCGTTTCTCGCCTGTGTCCGATGTTTGCCCCGGGCTTTGCTGTGCGTGTCGTGTGACAAAAAGGGGGTTTATGTGTGTTTGACATCGTAGTGGTCGAATCGGAGGTGCGCGATCTGCATCTCCTCATGAACGAAGTCGGCAGGGTCAGGTTCGGCGACCCGCAGAAGAGCTACGCCGATGAAGAAGAGCTGATATCGCTTATAAAGGATGCCGACGCGGTTGTATGCACCGCCAGGGGGCGATTTACAGGGAAAGTGATCTCCTCCGCAGGGAATCTAAAGATAATAGCCAAATGCGGTTCTGCGCCGAACAACATCGATATCAAAACCGCCACAGAGTGCGGCGTTGCCGTGACCTATACGCCGGGCGCAAACCGCATAAGCGTCGCGGAACACGCGCTTACGCTAATGATGGCCCTTTTAAAATTGCTTCCGCAATCCGCCGGGAGGCTCAGGAACGGCCAATGGAAAGGCGAGGATTTTCAGGCTGCCGAACTCTTTGGCAAGACCGTTGGGATAATAGGATTGGGTCAGACGGGCTCTGCTTTGGCCCGCCTTCTTAGCGTTTTTGACGTCAATCTGCTATGTTTCGACCCATATGCCGGCGAAAAGCAGCTGGCGGAGGCAGGCGCTAAGCCCGTAGATTTGGATACGCTGCTTGCCGTAAGCGATATAGTCTCCATTCATTGCCAGCTGAACGACGAGACCCGCCATATCGTGAACAGGGACAGGCTTGGGAAAATGAAAAAAAGCGCGATTTTAATCAACACGGCAAGAGGGGCGCTTGTGGACGAGGACGCGCTGGTTGAGGCTCTGCGCGACGGATGGATCATGGGGGCGGGTATAGACGTTTACGGCATTGAACCGGCTTTAAAGGACAACCCCTTATTTTATTTAGACAATGTCGCAGCGACGCCGCACTTAGCCGGATGGACAAAGGAGTGCCTGGCGAGGGAGTCAGCGGGGACATCCCAGGCCGTCATTAAGATGCTCAAGGGACAGGTGCCTGACAACGTCCTGAACCCGGATTACGTGAAGTTTGTAAAACGGCCGTAACGGCTATCCTCTTGCAAAACGCCTGCGCGTTTTGCCTTGTAACGCGGAAAGGACGGATGATATTCCTGTGCGGCCTGATTTTATGAAATTAGCTCTTTTAGAGAAGGAGTGGCTTGTCGATATCAGGAGGGACATACACAGTCACCCCGAGACCGGCTTTGAGCTTGCGCGGACATCGGCCTTGGTGGAGAGCGTCCTTGACGGGCTTGGCGTGAGCCATAGGCGCGCCGCGGTCACCGGTGTCGTAGGCAGGCTAAGCGGGGCACAGAGCGGTCCCGTCGTCGGGTTTAGGGCCGACATGGACGCAATTGAGGCTGCCGACGAAAAGAGCGTGCCATATGCATCGTCCGTCGCCGGTAAGGTCCATGCGTGCGGACATGACGCTCACACGGCCATGCTGCTTGGGGCGGCCAAGATTTTATCAAGGCTCAGGGAGGACATCCCCGGAGAGGTCCGTTTTTTCTTCGAGCCGGCAGAGGAGACGGTCGGCGGGGCGTTGCCGATGATAAAGGAAGGAGCGATGGAGGATCCCGATGTCGACGCGGTATTTGGACTGCATGTCGCGCCCGGATATCCTACGGGGAGCATAGGTCTGTCGTTTGGAAAATTGTATGCTTCTTCCGATATGTTCGACATTGAGATAGCTGGGAGGGGAAGCCATGGGGCGGCCCCGCACCTTGGTGTGGACGCGCTTGCGGCAGGATGTCAGGTTGTTTCCGTACTGCAGCAGATCACAAGCAGAGAGGCAGATCCTCTGGACCCATTGGTCGTTACCGTCGGCACTTTCAGGGCGGGCTCACAGAGGAACGTCATAGCTTCCAAGGCCGAGATGGAGGGGATAATAAGGACGCTGGATCCGGCCGCGCGTTTGTGGGCCAGGAAGAGGGTGCGCGAAGTGGCCGAAGGCGTGGCGTCCGCGCTTGGAGCCAAGGCGAGCCTGCGTATTACGGAAGGCTATCCCTGTCTTGTAAACGACGCCGGACTGGCCGCGTTTGTGCAATCGGCGGCGGTAGGGCTTTTAGGTCAGGGCTGCGTGCACATCATGGAGAAGCCGACTATGGCCGTCGACGATTTTGCCTATTTCATAGAAAAGAGACCAGGGGTCATGTTTATGCTCGGCACAGGCAACGCTCGTAAGAAGACTTGCTTTCCGCTGCACAGCGGTATGTTCGACATAGACGAAGACTGCCTGCCTATAGGGACGGCGCTGCTGGCGAAGATAGCGTATGACTTTGTGAGATCCGCAACGAGGGAAGAAGCTTAAACTCAGACGGCCCTGCTCTGCGCCGAAACAGCGCTGCTCGCGGGCCTTGGCCTGTGGCGGTTCTTCAGCGGATCAGACGCGCTGCCGGCGCTCGTTCATGCAAATCTAAATAGATATCGGATTTCATAACCAAGCTCCTTTGTCCATAGCGCCGCGCAGCCTTTCGATGTCGCGCGGCGTGTTGAGATTTAAAAACGAGTTTTCGTACCCGCGATAATTTTTAAAAAGCCCTTCGCTGACTATGGTGAGCCGCACCTCGTCGTAAAACAGTTTGATTTTACGGTCCCCCCTTGCTATGGCGCGTTCAGCGGCCGAGGCGCAGGCACGCCCGTAAAACGCGTGCAGAGGCTCGATGTATCCCCCGTATTCTGCGACGACCGCATCCGTACCTTGTCCGCAAAAGCGCCTCATCCTGTTTATGACGTCTTCCCTCGGGGACGGCATATCGCACCCGAGCAGGAACCCCCACTCCTCTTTCATGACAGAAAGCCCTGCGCGCAGCCCTTCAAGCGGTCCTATGCCAGATTTTCTGTCCTCCGTGACGCGCACGCCCCATCGCGCCAGCAGATGAGAAAGCCTCTTTGATACGTAAGCCCCGTCGCCTTTCGCAACGATAAGGACAACCTCGCTAAACAGTCCGGCTATGGCGTTCAGAGTCTTCTCCAATAGCAACGAGCCTTCGAACTCAAGATAAAGCTTGTTCCCGCCGCCCATGCGCGAGCCCCGTCCGCCTGCAAGCAGCAAAAGCGAGGCGGCCGGCCGGCGGGCCCGTGCTATCCCGCCGGACTTTGCCGCGTTTGCAGGACCCTCTCTGAAAACGCGCGCCATAGCGATCTATTGCTTTTCGCTGAGCTTATCGGCAAAGACTATGTAATAAAGGACCGCTACGAAGAGTATGCCGCCTATCATATTGCCTATAGTGACAGGGATTATATTGGCCCAGTAACCTGATACATTCAGGTGCGCGAGCTTTTCGGGCGCCACGGCGGCAAGCTCGGATACGGCCGGATCGCCCTTGACGAAGATCCCAAGCGTTATGAAGTACATATTGGCGACGCTGTGCTCAAACCCCATCGTGACGAAGGCTGATATGGGGACGAGGCAGCAGATGTACTTACTGATCACGTCCATCGCTGAATATGACATCCATACCGCCATTACGACCAGCCAGTTGCAGAGGATCCCGCGCAGAAGCGCGGCTGTAAACGGGATGTTCACCTTCAAGGCGGCGATCTTAAGCGCGTTGGCCCCGACGGCGCCTGTGGCAAGCCCGCTGTTGCAGATCATCCACGCGAAAAAAACAGAGCCCGCCATGTTGGCGATGTACACGACAACCCAGTTTTTCAGCACCTTGCCGTAAGATACGCATCCGGACAGCGCCCCTATCGGCATCAGGCAATTACCCGTGAAGAGCTCGGCGCCGCCGACTATGACTAGCATAAGCCCCACGGGGAAGACAAGCCCTCCGAGCATTTTGGATATGCCGACCCCTGCGAACTGCGCCGCGTCCTGTGTGACGGTGGTCATCAGGAACCCGCCGAACGCGATATACACGCCGGCAAGGAAACCCATGACAGACATCGCGGTTATCGTCATGTCTCCCTTAGCGGCAGACACAGCGCACGCGTTTCTGGCAATTTCAACAGGCGGTTTAAAATTCATAACTATTCCTCCATTTTTTATGACGCGGCATGCGCGCCGTATCTTATCGGGCCTTCCTGGTCTATTCTTAAATTATTCGCTGCCGCGCCGATATTCTCGCCACATATCCTGTCTTTTCTTATTCAGCGAGAATTAAGCATGTCAGACGGTTTTATCGGCACAAGCAGCGCATTTCCTGCCTTCCTCAGCGTCGAAGCTGATGGCCGGGGCGTTTGCGGCTATGAGCATGAGCCCTTTGTTAAGATGCCTTGTCATAGCCTCGCGGGCCTTGACCGGCCTTCTTTGGATTATATAGCTGATTATCTCCTCCTGGTCGCGGATCAAATCCGAGATGTCGACAGGCGACATGGAGTCGAACCTCGACCTCTGCGCCGATATCTCGGCCTGTATTGAGGAGAGCAGGCGCTTCACGAAAGAATTTTTCGCCAGCTTGACGATGGTTTCGTGAAAGAGAAAATGCACGCTGTCCTGTTCCTGCATCGTGCCGCTCATGCTTTTTTTTGCCTGCACGAGGATCTCCTTGAGTTCCTCGAGCTCTTCGTCCGTGGCGCGCTCGGCGGCCCAGTAAGCGCTCTGTGCCTCAAGCAAAGCCCTGATCTCGGTTATTTCCATGAGCGTGGCGTCCCTGTAGCCCTCGTCTATCAGTTCTGAGGAAAGTATATAGCGGATGGCGTCTTTTGATAGAAAGGTCCCCTGGCCGGGACGAGATTCGAGGATATTCATGTTGTTGAGAGTCTTTATAGCTTCTCTCACCGAATTTCTGCTGACAGAGAATGTCTCTGCAAGCTCCTTCTCGCTTGGGATTTTTGTCCCCGGCTCCCACATGCCGCTTTTTATTGCCTTCATCATTTCGCGAAGGATCGTTTGCGAGATGGTTTTTTTCGATACCGGCCCTAACAAAATAACACCCCCTCTCCTTGAATGACTATTAATTCTATCATCTAACCGCGGCATTGTCTTTTTCGTAACAGACTGATCGGCATAAAACAATTTCCGCGGCGGCCGTCAGCGGACTTGGATCTGATAAAGACGAGAATATTTAAGTTTGATTTTAAACGCATTGTTAATATGGCTAAAGATCATGACGCAGCATTGTTTATTTATTTAAAAACGATCATTTGTGCTAATTATTAAGGCGGTGACTTGACGACCGCTATTGACAATTTTTTACATTGTCTTATGATTCAAATGTAGGATATTTATACAACTAAGCAAGCAAATGTTTGAGAGGGGGAATGCGCGGCGAAAGCGCCTTTTATGGGAAACAGGAAAGAGCCGCCAAAAAGTCGGCTTGGTGCCCGGGAAGAAGTTTTAAAACTAAAGAGAGAGCCATAAAGGAGTGATGTGAGTCATGCCATGTAAACTTATCAGCGCCGGTACAGTCAAAGAGCTATTGACGATGAAAGACACTGTGGACGCGTGTGAGAACGCATTCAACGACTGGGGCCGCGGCGAGGTCATATGCCCTACTAAAATCACACTTGAGTTAGGTGAGGACGCAGAGTGGCCGCCGTATAAAAACGGCCTCAACGCGATGCCCGCCTATATCCACAGCAAAAAAAGCGCCGGGATCAAGTGTGTCGGAGGTTCTTTGAACAACCCCGCATGGGGACTGCCATACATCATCGCCCTCATACTCCTTTTCGATCCGGAGACCGGAATCTTCAGGTGCATCATGGACGGAGAACAGATAACCAATTACAGGACGGGCGCTCAGGCTGCCGTAGCGGCAAAGTATATATCAAAAAAGAAGAAGATACGGCTTGGCATATTTGGCGCGGGTGCACAAGGCAGGACGCAGCTTATGGCGTTTTCAGAGGTTTTCGACGTGGAGCGTGTGGTAGTGTACGATATCCGCCCCGAGGCGGCGAAGAAATATATTGAGGAGATGTCCGGGATCGTAAATACGGATATCGTGGCCGCATCCGATCCTAAGGAGGTTACGGATGGAACGGATATCGTAGTGTCGGTCACGCACTCCAGGGACAAATTCATAAAAAACTCATGGATAAAGCCGGGGCAGATACTGTTTCCGATGGGCTCTTTCACCGAATGCGAGGATGAGCTCCTGCTCGGCGCTGACAGGATTTTCGTTGATTCAATAGGACAGACCATGCACAGGGGAGCGCTAAAAAGCGTAGTAAGCCAGGGGAAATTCACAGAGGATATGATAACGGCTACTATAGGCGAGATCGTGTGCGGTAAGGCGGACGGCAGGATAAAGGACGGCGAGCGCATCGTATGCGTGCCTATAGGAACGGGCGCAATGGATGTGGCCGTCGCTACGGCTGTTTACGAGAAAGCGGTGCGTCTTGGCCTCGGCGACGAATATGTGTTCAACGAAAAAGTCGAGATAGAGCCAAAACGCTAGGCTAAACCTGCACAGCAGCGGGGCTTGTTTTCACTGTCGCGCTTGACGCGCAAGCCCCCTGTTCTCCTGATAAAAATTCAGCAAAAGAGGTGAACGTTATGTTGAAGGGGCTCAAGTTAAGGATACCGCACACGTATATTTTAATCTCATGTCTGATCCTGCTGGCGGCTATAGGGACTTATTGCGTGCCGGCCGGTGAGTTTAACCGAATGAAGGATGAAAAGACAGGCAGGACTCTGGTTGTGCCTGGGACGTTTCACCGCGTTGAACAAAAACCTGTGAGCGCGTTTCACGTTTTTATGTCTCTTCCTAAAGGTTTAAGCGAAGCAAATGAAATCATATTTTTTGTTTTGCTGGTCGGCGCGGTATTTCAGATAATAAACTCGACGGGCACGATCAATCGTTCGATAAACAGATCCGTCGAAAAGCTCAAAGGGCGGGAACACCTGCTGATACCGGCCACCATGTTGGTGATTGCGACAGGAGGAGCCACGTTCGGCATGGCCGAAGAGTCTTTGGTCTTCATTCCGCTTGCCGTCGCCATGGCAAAAGGCGTAGGGTACGACGCCGTGGTCGGTGTCGCGATGGTGTACCTTGGCGCCTATGTCGGATATACAGCGGGTCCGCTCAATCCGTTCAATACAGGCATAGCTCAGGGAATAGCCGAGCTCCCGCTGTTTTCCGGTATGGGCTTCAGGTTTGGATGTATGGCCGTTTTCTATGTCCTGGTTTGGTGGTGGATTACGCGCTATGCCAAGATGGTCAGGGAAGACCCGTCTAAAAGCGTGGTGTATGGGCTGAACGCTGCCTCGTCCTCTGATAGGGCCGTTTTTGATTCGGACAGCAAACTCTCAGGGAGGGATATGTCCATACTTGCGGTCATCGTCCTGGGCTTTGCTTTCCTCGCGTGGGGAGTCATAAAGAAAGGGTACTACCTTCAGGAGATCATCACTATTTTCATAATAATGGGCATATGCTGCGGCATAATAGGCCGGCTTAAGGCGGATGAAATAGCGGAGAACTTCGTCATCGGAGCCAAGGATATGGTATTTGCAGCTATATGCATAGGTTTGGCGCGCGCCATCGTTGTAATACTGAACGAAGGCGACATCATGGACTCAGTGATAAACGCTCTTGCCGCCGCTGTCTCGTGGTTTCCGGCAAGCGTTTCTGCGATTGGCATGCTGCTAGTCCAAACCGCGCTTAATTTCGTCTTTGCCTCGGGCTCGGGGCAGGCCGCCACGACCATGCCCATACTTGCCCCGCTCGGCGATATCCTCGGCGTGACAAGGCAGGTTTCTGTGCTTGCCTTCCAGTTCGGCGACGGTATAACGAACGCGATATCCCCCATCCAGCCAGTGCTGATGGCCGCCATAGGCCTTGCCGGCGTCCCGTATGAGAAGTGGGCCAAGTTTGTTTGGCCGCTGATGGTCATGTGGACGCTGATTGCCGCGGCGATCCTTATATTTGCGGCCGTTGTCAAGCTAGGCCCGTTTTAACTTCACACTAAAAAAGGGGCCTGTTCGGAGCCATACGAGCGCGGCGTCCCTTTAGCGTATGGGGGCCTGGCATAGAGAAGCAGCCATGCCGGTCCCCGTCTTAAGATGAGCTTTTTCGAATTTCATGGCAAAGAGATTTAAGCGGCCATACTGATTGTGAAAACGGGGTGAGAGCAAGATGAAGATTACAGTCTTAGGCGCCGGCAACGGCGCGCGCGCGGTATCAGGAGACCTCGCACTGCGCGGACATGAGGTGAGGCTTTGGGAGCATCCGGCTTTTTTTAAAAATATAGAGGACATCCTAAAAAATAACCTCAGGATCGTATTAAGAGGCGAGGTCGAAGGGGTTGCCGCGCTGTCGGCTGTCACCGCTGACCCGCGCGAAGCTGTAAGCGGCGCCGACATTATTTACTGTGTCATGCCGTCCTTCGGCCAGGAGGCGACGTTTGATTTTATAGCGCCGTTTGTTGAGAAAAAACAGACGATAGTGGTAATGCCCGGTAATTTAGGATCTGTCTCTTTATACATGCGCCTTAAAAAAAGAGGGATCGCAAAAGATGTTCTCATAGGAGAGTCGGATACGATCCCATACGCGACGCGCATTCAGCCTGACAGCAGCTCTCTTGTGTTCGGGCTCAAAGAGTGTATGTGGATGTCGGCCATGCCTGGCGATAGGACACAAGAGCTTATAAGCTGCGTATCGGGAGCTTGTCCGATAGCTTTGAACCCGCTGCCGGACGTGATTTCAGCTGCGCTTGCAAATACTAACATGATCCTGCACTGTCCCACGATGATAATGAACGCGGGCCGCATAGAAAACGGCGAGCGGTTCCGTTTCTATAACGATGGCATGACGGAATCCGTGTGCAGGGTGATGGAGGCGATGGACGAGGAGAGGCTCGCGGTCGGAAGGGCTTGGGGTTACGACCTCGTATCGGAGTACGAAGACGCCATATCAAACTACGGACTCAACAGGGATAGGTATAAGTCGCTCCGTGAGATATTTGCAAACCATCCGGTGTATGGCAATCATGGCCCCGATTCCCCAACGTCGATGTCGTTCAGGTACCTTACGGAGGATGTGCCGTTCCTTCTGTATCCGCTTTACGAGATGGGTGAGATGGCCAATGTGCCGACCCCCGTGATAAGTGCGATAATAAAGATAGCCGAAGTCATAGGCGGGGCCGATTACAAAAAGCACGGACGAGGCATGAGAGCGCTGGGTTTTGAAGGCTTGAGCCCGCGGGAGGTGAGGGCGTTCTCAGCGTGCGGCGATTTTGGACCGGGTGCGTCTTAGCAGGCCGCGGCGCGGATTTGATGCCGTTTTATGGCGTATGGCCGAATACAGAAGGCGGGGGGAAGAGAAGATGGCTGCGGATGGTTTTTATTTCAGGGATCAGATGAGCACCATGGCGAAGGAGAGGCTCGAACAGTCGGAGATAGGAGAAATGATCAAGCTGTCGATTGAAAACCGGGCTATCTCATTTACGGCAGGAGAGCCGTCCGCTGACGTGTATCCGCTGGAAGAGCTTAAGGAGGCGTTCGCCGGTATTTTCGACGACACTTCGCTACTCGCTTATTATAAGGACGATTTCGGTTATGTGGAGCTCCGTGACTGGATAGAGACGCAGATGCGAGCAGACGGCATCTCACCCGATTGGGTGGACAGGCGGAACATCCTTTTGACAAATGGCGCAGGCGAGGCAATAGCGCTTATTTCCGAGGCGCTCATAGACCCGGGCTCTGTGGTCCTAGTTGAATCTCCGACCTATACGGAGTCTCTCCTGACGTTCCGCAAACAGGGCGCAATGTGCGTGAGCGTGCCTTCGGACGAAAGCGGGATGATCCCGGAAGCGCTGGAGGAGATTCTGAAAAAACGCAAGGTTCGCTTCCTCTATACCATACCCAATTTCCAAAACCCAAGCGGACGCACAGCCACGCTTGACAGGAGGGTCAGGATACTTAAAACCGCGGCGAAATACGATATACCTATCCTCGAGGACGACCCTTATCACTACCTGAGCTATGACGAACTTCCGCCGGATACCTATCTGAAGCTCGCGGGCGACGACAAACGCGTGATATATACGAACAGCTTTTCCAAGACAGTCGCTCCGGGCATCAGATGCGGCTGGGCAGTGGTGCCTGACGCGTTGATACCGCAACTGAACGCACTCAGGGTGAGCGCCGGTCTCACGAGGCCAGCCATAGTCCAAAGAGGCCTGCTGAACTACCTGCAGAACATAGATATGGGAGATAGAGTGCGCTCGCTTTGCGTGACTTATAGGAAGCGCAGGGACGGAATGATGGCTGCGATAGCGAAATTTCTTACGCCGGCAGGCGTCCGCACAAATTATCCGAAGGGCGGCTTCTTCATATGGGGCGAGGCTGAGGGCGTGGATGACATGAGGGCATTCGCGCGCTACGCCGTAACTGAGAAAAAGATCGGAATAATTCCCGGCAGCGCGTTTTTCACACAGGATGAATCTGAAAAAGGCAAGCACGCCTTTCGCATATCTTTTGCTAAAGTGTCGCCTGATCTGGCCGAAGAGGGCGCAAGACGGCTTGCCGAGGCGTTTGCCGATTACGGGCGCATTAAGGCATGATTTTAGGCCTTTCTGAGGGCCCAAACCGCATGCCTTCCGCCGTCTGGGACGAGGGTGCGACATTTCAGGCGTGGCCGACATGAGCACGCCGGTGGATCACAGATTTGTATATAATTGCATATTTATTCTGTATATTTACATAATTTCCTCTGTGATTCCATTTATGAAAAATGTTGCTATAATTGCTCCGCAATATCGATAGCAGGTTTGCGTTCGGTATTGCGGACAAAACTTCCAAAGCCAGCGGCCGACTTTGGCAAAGCTGTCCAACTTTGTTATGCGGGGACAATGGGGAGGAAGTCAAGATGGATTTTTTTGTAAGGATTTTGGAGAACATCACGTGGCAAAACCTTGTGATGATGGGGGTGGGAGCTTTTCTGATATATCTTGCTATCGAAAAGGGATTTGAACCCAACCTCCTGCTGCCGATGGGGTTTGGCACGATACTTGTCAATCTGCCGCTCTCTTCGGCTCTTGACCAAATGGCGGGGTCGCAAGTCGTCGAGGGAGCGCTTTCGATGCTTTTCCGTATGGGTATCGCCACGGAGCTGCTGCCGCTTTTCATACTGATCGCGGTTGGAGCTATGTGTGATTTCGGGCCGCTTCTTGCAAACCCGAAGGTCTTTATTTTTGGCCTCACCGCGCAGGCCGGTATATTTCTTACGATGGGCATAGCACTCCTCATAGGCTTCAACATCCATGAGGCCGCTTCCATAGGCATAATCGGAGCGGCTGACGGGCCTACATCCATCTATGTCGCGACTCGTTTCGCGCCGCATCTGCTTGGGCCGATCTCAGTGGCCGCATATACGTATATGGCCATAGTGCCGCTTATACAGCCGCCCGTTATAATGGCGCTGACGACTAAGAAAGAGCGCAAGATGAAGATGCCGCCCGCAACTAAGCTCGTGACGAGGAGAGCGCGCTTTCTCTTCCCGATAATTGTTACTATAGTCGGTGGTCTCATCGCTCCGGCGTCGGTTTCATTGCTCGGTTTCGTGATGTTCGGCAATCTGCTCAGGGAAAGCGGCGTCACGGAGAGGCTGTCCCAGGCGGCCCAGAACGAGCTGGCGAATATCGTTACGATTCTCCTTGGGTTCTCCATCGCAGCCACTATGACCGGTGATAAGTTCGTCAACATGAGCACTCTGATGATCATCGCTATGGGGCTTGCCGCGTTTGTGCTCGACACAGCAGGCGGCGTGCTTACGGCGAAATTGCTCAACCTCTTCCTGCCAGAGAAGAAGAAGGTCAACCCGATGGTCGGCGCGGCTGGGATATCCGCTTTCCCAATGTCCGCGAGGACTATCCAGAAAATGGGACAGAAGGCAGACCCGTCAAACTTCCTTCTGATGCACGCTATCGGGGCGAACGTCGCAGGACAGATCGGATCGGTGCTCGCAGGAGGTCTTCTTTTGGCGTACCTTGGCGGTTAAAGCCGGAAGAACCGTCATCTGATCTTCCGTTTGTGTTAACGCTACCGCCCGCATTCGGCGCCGGATTTTCCGCGATGTCCGAATTTGGGCGGTAGCAGTTTTTTTATCCTCATCTAGTGGATTTGGCGTAAGCGTCGCGGCCTGCGGATAGTGTACAATATATCAGTTGATCAAGAGGTGGTAATATGCCTGTGTGGGGTTTTTTGCTGAGCTTTGTTGCCGCGACTTTGTGGGCGGCTTCGCCGATACTTGTCGGGCGGGGCCTTGCCGTGTCGAAGTGCACAGTTAATGAGGTTAACCCCGTACGGTCCATATCTTTCTTCATCGCGTCGCTTGCCATAGCGCTTGTGTACACTGACGGGGATATAACGATAGTCACGTCCCCTAAGGCGCTGCTTTTCATAGTCGGGAACGTCTTCTTTGGCTATATAATAGGAGATATCCTCTACTTCGAAGCTATAAAGAAGATAGGCATCGGCCTTGCGGTGCCCATATCTAACGCTTACCCGATACTTGTGACCATGACATCCTGGCTTCTCCTCGGCGAACCCGTCACTGCGATTATCCTTGCGGGCGTGACTGTGGTCGTTATAGGGCTTTTCCTGCTGCGCTTCGGCGGCCAAAGGCAACCTGCCGCACAGATACCCGTCAAGCAGATAGGCATGTCAAGGCTCATGAAGGGATTTCTTTTGGCAGTCGGGGCAGGTGCGGCGTGGGCCATCGGGGCGCCTCTTACAAAGCTTGCCATGATCGAATCCGGGCTTGACGCTGTCGAGATAACTCTGTATCGCTCCATTGCATTATTGCCGCTTGCGTGGGGCTATCGGTTCCTCCTCCGCAGGTATTTACCGCAGGCCGTGATGCCGCTTAGGAGCCTGCCGAAGGCGGCCTGGGGCTATTTCCTGGGCGCGTCTGTCATCGGTTTGTGCCTTGGCTCAATAATCTATACGGCGTGCATACGCGTGATACCGGTTGCCGTTGTTACGGCGATAACGTCTACGAGCCCGTTTATGGCCGCGCTGTTTGCCCATTTTGTTATGAAGGATCACCTGTTCCCGCTTCAGTGGTGCGGCATAGTACTGATAATCCTGGGCTCCGTTATGGTAAGTCTTTGAGGACGGGTCATGACGTTCATTCCGCCCTACGCCCTGCGCGCGCTTCGCAGCAGAAACTATCGGATCTTCTTCACGGCCCAGATCATATCGCTGACGGGCCTTTGGATGCACCGGATTGCCATGGGATGGCTTGTTTACAGGCTGACCGGCTCTAACAGCGCGCTTGGCGTAATGGACTTTGCGGCGTCGTTTCCCATATTTCTTTTCACCGCGTTTGCCGGAGCGCTGATCGAGCGCTGGGATCTGCGCCGCACGCTTTTTTTCTGCCAGGCGGGGTGCATGGCCATAGCTATGACGCTCGCTTTCCTTACGTTTACGGATTTAGTCACCTTTCATACAGTGATATTCATGTGCTTCATGCTTGGTATGATAGACGCTTTTGAGCTGCCGTGCAGGTACTCGCTGGTCTCCTATCTCGTGGACCGCAGGGAGGACGTCTCAAACGCTGTCGCCTTGAACTCGACGGTCTTCAACGCCGCGCGCCTCATAGGCCCTACCATAGGCGGGTTCCTGATTCATGCTGTCGGCGAGAGCGTATGTTTCTTTATAAACGGCTTAGCTTATTCCGTGACCATGTTCGCTGTAAGGATGATGAAGATGAAGCGCCCTCCCATCGGCAGGACGGGCGGCAAGATCGACCCAATAGCCGATACCGCGGAAGGCCTTAAGCTGGTGAAAGGCTTTGCCCCTGTACGTTGCTTATTGATCTTAATAGCGATAACGGGTTTCTTCTCGTTTCCCGGCATAGTTTTGATGCCGGCAATGGCGAGGGGAGTTTTAGGCGGCACGTCTAAAACCCTTGGGTTGCTGCTTATGGGAGTGGCCATAGGGGCGCTATCCGGTTCTTTTTTCCTTGCTTCGCTTAAATCAACTGCGAAGCTGGCGCGGCTTTGTACGAAGATGTGCGTCGCTTTCGGACTTTCCGTACTGCTCTTTTCATTTTCAAGAGGCATATTTTCTGGGATGTTATTCTCAGCTCTGCTGGGCTTCTCTATGGTTACGAGCACTATATCCTGTAATACGCTGGTTCAGTCGATGGTCCCGCGTGAGAGCAGAAGCCGCGTAATGGCGCTTTACACCTTCGCGATAATAGGCGTGCCACCGTTTGGCAGCCTGCTTGCCGGCAAGATGGGGGATGTGCTCGGCACATGCGGCTCTCTTTTCATCTGCGGCGTATGCTGTTCAGTGCTGGCTTTTTTCTTTATGAGAAAGATCGATAAGCTCGACGCCGCAATACAGGCCGCGCTTCAGAGACAAGGGGCTGCCTAGCATGGGCGGAGAGAGGGAGTCTTATACGGCTAGGCAGATAATCGCTGCTGATATGGCGCTGCTTGCCGTTGCTTTCATATGGGGCGCGGGCATCCCGATGAGCGCTCTTCTTACCAGAGAGGTGTCGCCTCTTTGGGCGGTCGCGTTGCGCATGATATTAAGCGCGCTTGTCCTGGCCGTGATGTTCCCTAAAAAGATAATAACTGCGACGAGGGAGGATTGGAGATCGTCGTTTTACCTGACCGCGGTTTTGACGGGCACTTTTATTACGATGACATTCGGGTTGTTCTACAGCACCGCGAGCAAGCAGGCTTTTATCGGCGGGCTCAATGTGATAATGGTGCCGCTTTTTGTATGGGCGGTATACAAGAAGAAGCCGAGCGCATGGGTGTTCTCCGGCGCTGCCGTGACCACGCTGGGGCTCATGGTAATGGGCTTCACGCCCGGCATGGAGTTCAACTTCGGCGATTTCCTTTCGCTGATAATGGCGGTCTTCTACGCTCTGCAGGTGATGGTCGCAGGTTTCTGCGCAAGACGAGTCGAGCCCGTAAGGCTCGTGGCGTTGCACATAATAATGCTGGCTGTCATAATGACGGCTCTTGCGCTGTTTTTTGAGCCGCCGCCGAACATAGCTGCGTTTAATTTAAAAATATGGGCCACGCTGCTCTGCGTCTCCCTATGTAACACGATCATCTGCTTCATCATACAGTTCAGGGCGCAGCGCGTGACGCCCGAGACGCACGTGGCAGTGATCTTTTCGCTCGAGGGTTTTTTCGGCTACCTTGTCGCGGTAGCGAGCGGACAGGACCCGTTCCACCTGCAGGGCGCGCTCGGCGGACTGCTCGTAGTCGCCGGTATTATGACGACCGAGATCGAGTCGTTCATAAAAAGAGGCGATAGGCAGGGCTAAACGCCAAAGCAGCCTTGCTTGTCCGAACCTAAGTGCCGCTTACTCCAAAAAAGCGGGATTCATCGCGCGACGCGCGATAAAGGCCATCTTACATATAATACCTGTCCCCCACATACCTGGTCGGGTTCAGTGCAGACTCGAAATGCCTTATCATTGTTATGAAGTCGAACACGGGAAGCCCCGTATGATCGTGAACCGCGGCGGAGAACGGAGGCAGGTCGCTGCATTCAAGCTGTATCGCCGCGACTTCGGGGTGCGCCTTCAGTATTTCGTCGCATACCTCGAGGATCTCCTTTTCTATCAGGTCCGTGTCCATGGTCCCTTTTTCTTCAAGCACGGAGGAGCGGAATTCGTCTTTTCCCTCCATGCCGTAGAGTACCACCGGCATGTCCTCTGTTATGCCGACGCTGCGCAGGTGCTTTTCGGTCATCACGGAGGCATTTGCCGATATTATCCCAACCTTTTGCCCTCTTTTGAGAGTGCGCGTGATGAACGGTACCTGCAGCATGCTGGACATGAATACCGGGATATCCACGGAGTCGGCTATCTCCCGCTGGAAGAGCGCCATAAAGCCGCATGCCCCGGTTATGGCGCGGACCCCCTCTGCCTCAAGCTTTCTGGCGCCTTCGATGAACGGCTCAAGCAGCGACGGGTCTCTTTGGTTCAAAAGCCTTTCTATGGATGCACCCCTCACCTCATGGTATTGCACCGGAAACGGAAACGTAGTAGCATTGCCGACGTTTCCCGGAACGCAGGGGTAAGCCGCGTCAAGTATGAGGATGCCTATAGGTATCCCGTCCCATGAGCGGGTCTTGCTTTTTATCTTGTAGAGCGGCATATAAATCCCTCCTGAAAATATCAATATTATTGAACAAAATAACAGTTTGTGGGCCTTGGTGTCAAGGTATAATACGATTTGTGCATTTTTTATACTGACTTGAAATAAGTGGTATGGCCTATGACGTAAATGTGCGCGCATCGTAGAATCTCAGGGTATGCAACAAAATCCTATGTGCGGGGGTGGCTCGTATGAACAGGAAATATCGCGTATTGCTGCTGGCTGCCGTGTTAGCGGCGTTTGCGCTCACATCGTCTGCTTTTGCGCTTGAAATAGGCGCAAAAGCTAAGAACTTCACGCTCAAGGACCTTGACGGCACGTCCGTTTCCCTTTACGACTACAGGGGCAGCGTGGTGGTGCTTAATTTCTGGGCGTCATGGTGCCCGCCGTGCAGGGCGGAGATGGCTGAGTTCGATAGGATGGACAGGAATTTTAAAAAGTCGGACAAAGCCGTGCTCTTGGCAGTTAACATGACCGACGGCAAACGGGAGACGAAGAAGACGGCGGAAGGCTTTATAAGGGAGAACAAGTATGGTATGAGGGTGCTTCTCGACGAGAACAGGAAGGCGGCGGACATCTTTGGAATCCGTTATCTGCCTACGACCTATGTTATAGACGCCAGAGGCGTGGTGCGCGGGATGATCGTCGGCGGGACGACCGAGGCGGCCGTGATGAAGCTTGTGCGTGAGGCCCAGTAGGGTTGGCTGTGGAGCTCCCGTTACTTTTCCTTGAGGGGCTTCTGGCCTTCATATCGCCGTGCATGCTCCCGATGCTGCCGATTTACATAATGTACCTCGCCGCGCAGACGGAGAACGGACGCAGGGCGAGCGTGCTCAACACGGCGGGGTTCGTCTGCGGCTTCACGCTTGTTTTCATGGCGCTGGGCGCCACTGCCACCGCATTAGGCTCAGTTATGAACGAGCACAGGATGTTTCTTCAGAGGGCTGGCGGCGCAGTCATATTTCTCTTTGGCCTCCACTTTCTGGGGGTCTTTAAGATAGGTTTTCTGGATATAGAGAAGAAACTTGATGTCAATGTAAAACGAAGCGGATTCTTAGGCGCAGTGCTGTTTGGGGCTGCGTTCTCGCTTGGCTGGACTCCGTGCCTCGGGCCGTTCCTGGGCTCCGCTCTGATGCTGGCCGGCAGCGGCAAGACCATCGCCTACGGCGTTTTCTGCCTGTTCGTTTTCTCAATGGGGCTTGGCCTGCCCTATATCCTGGCGGCGCTCTTTTTCACCCGCATCAAGGGGTTGTTCCTGTGGCTCAAAAAGCACGGCAGATACATAAAAATAGCGTCGGGCGCTGTTCTGGTCGTCTTCGGCCTCCTTCTTGCGTTCGACGCGTTTGGCTACTGGGCGTCTTTTTTCGACTGAGGCTCTGCTCTGAAATCATTAAAGCGCCTGGCCGCGTTTGCCGTCCAGGCACTTTGGAGCGGATAAAAGTCAGGCACGGCAACGGGCTGACAGCAGGCTTGGCTGCGGCAGAACAGCAGGCAGCCGGATAACTCGGCAGGTCATTGACAAACAAATACCTCGTATCACAGGGATATGATGACATATCCAAAGGATACGAGGCAATGCGCTTAAATTACGAACCGCCTTATGCCGAACGGTACCTACGGCGGCGTGAGAGGACGGCTGCTCAAATAATGGGCAGCCTCCCGATTCCGTTATTCATCGAGGAACTTAGATGTTTTTGAGCAGGCCCGGCCCAGCAGTATCATGCACATCCCGCTGAAAACCAAATTTACGCCGAAAAGCACGCCCACCATGACGATCCCCGTGAAGATGTTCTTCCACATCAAAAACGCAAGGATTATGCCCAGTATTCCTGATATCAGTATCCATATGGAACCCGTTACCTCGCGCAGTCTGAAGTATTCTACGACCTTGGTTACCCCGTCGATAAGGAAGTAGGCCGAGAGCAGGATGCTCAGCGTCATAACACCGGCCAGCGGACGGAAGAGGAAAATGAGCCCGGCCGCAAGTGATATCACCGCCATGAACAGCTGCTGCCATGGGTTATCGCCGTCTTTAAAGCACCTGAACGCGCCTATTCCTTCGTTTATGCCCACGGCAAGGAGCAGCCCTCCCACGAGCGCTTCCACCGCAAATGAGGCAAGAAGCGGCATAGCAAGCGACAGAAACCCGATGAAAAGAGTTATCCCTCCGAACAGGTAAAGACGCTTCTTGCTTTTTTCAAGGTACTCCTTAGAAGACTTGCTGATAAAAGCCATGGTGAACTCCTCCTTCCTTTTTTTGTACGTTATATCATAGCTCTGTAATATACAAGTTCAGTACAGTAATATCAACTAATTTGACCTAAAAAACATAGGCCGCAAAGGAGGAAAACAGAAGAAGACGCTTGCCGCGTCCGCCCTAGATCCAGCCGCCGTCGGGATAGCGCCGCGGCCTCTCCTCGCCTCTCAGCACGCGCAGCGCGCCCATGGCGAGCGCCGCCATCTCGTCTTCTCCGGGGACGATCTCTATCGGAGCGAGAAATTTTATCTTCTTCGTAAGCATTTGCATGAGGCGTTCCGAGTTGGCCATGCCCCCCGTTATGATTATCGCGTCGATGTCGCCGTCTAAGACTGTGCAGAACTCGCCGATGCCCTTTGCGATCTGGTAAACAAACGCGTCCAAAATGAGCTTTGCCTTAGCGTCGGCGTCGGCCATCGCAAATACCTCGCGCAGGTCGCGCGTGCCGAGGTAAGCGACAAATCCCCAGCCGGACAGCAATTTTTTTTGAAGCTCGGCCTCCGTATAGCGGCCGCTGAAGCATAGATCGACGACGCCTTCGACCGGAAGCCCTCCCGCGCGTTCTGGCGAGAACGGCCCGTCGGCCTTGCCGCCGCTTACGTCGATGATGCGTCCGCCGCAGTGTACGCCCAAAGTTACGCCGGCGCCCAAATGTGCGACAACGAAGCGGCAATCCTCATATTTTTTGCCGAACTTCGCAGCTATCTTTCTTGCCACGGCCTTGTGGTTAAGCGCGTGCACAAGGCTCGTGCGCTCTATCTCCGGCGCGCCTGAGATCCTTGCGACGTCCGACATTTCGTCCACGGAGACCGGATCCACTATGTATGCGCGGCAGCCGGACAGTTTTGCAAACTCAAGAGCGAGCAGCGCGCCTAAATTCGACGCATGTTCGCCCCTCGGCGCTTTTTTGAGGTAGCTCACCATGCTGTCCTCCACAAGGTAGGTGCCGCTTGGAACAGGCGCTAAGAGACCGCCGCGTCCGACAACCGCGTCGAACCCACGCTCTTCTATGCCTGCCGCTCTAAGCGCTTCGATGATCAGGCCGAACCTCCTGTCCAACTGGTCCAGTACGGACGAGAAAGGAGCGCGCTCCTTATCGCCGAACGGGATGCTCTTCTCAAAGATTCGCGACGTGTCCTCAAAGCACGCGATCTTTGTGGACGTCGACCCCGGGTTTATCGCAAGTATCCTGAACATAGGCTATCTCATCCCCCCGGAGATTATGCATGACACCGCCATGCTGAGGAACTTGGTCTCCGCCGAATCGGAACGTGAGACCAGGATTATCGGGACCGTAGCCCCGAGGACTATACCGGCCATCTGTGCATGGCAGTAGTGGACGAGGGTCTTGCAGTGGACGTTGCCGCACTCGATATTTGGTACGATGGTGAGGTCCACTTTGCCGGCTATTTCGCTTTTGATCCCCTTGCGCTCCGCGGCTTTCATCGACGCAACGACATCTAACGCCATAGGCCCCTCGACTGTGCATGTGCACGGAAGGTCGTCGAACTCGCCGTTCCTCCACGCCTCTACGAGCCCAGCCGCATCAACCGTGGCAGGTATATTGGGGTCCACTTTTTCGTTTGCCGCCAGACACGCCACGTTGACATGTTCGAAGCCAAGCGCGTGTATCGCCTCAAGCGAGTTGCGCAGTATCTGTTTCTTCTGCGCCAGGTCAGGCGCGACGTTGAAGCCGCCGTCAGAGCAGAATGAGAGGTGGTTCTCGCCCGGGATCTCCATTATCGCCAAGTGGCTCAGCAGGCGTCCTGTCCTAAGCCCAGACTCCCTGTTCAGTACCTCACGGAGGAAGTCCGATGTGTTGACGAGGCCTTTGACGAGGACGTTGCCGCCGCCTTCCCGGACCAGCCTCACAGCTTTTGCGGCCGACTCCCTCGGGGTGTCGGCGTGAACGACCGATATTCTGCCGTCTACGCCATATTTTTGCGCCGCCGGCAATATCACGTTTTCATCGCCGACAAGCGTGGCATGCCCAACACCGCGAACCATCGCCAGCCTCACTGCCGCCACGCTCTCCTCGTCGGCGGCCGCCACGACGACGCTGCTGCCGGCAAGGCAGTTGCAGCTGTCCATTATCTCTATGAACCTTTTAAACATCTCCATACCTCCAGACCGTGATTAAGAATATGCCGAAAATTGAAAATACCTAACTTTTTAGCGTATATCTGAGAACAAAATATATTTTGTGACAGAAACGGCGCAGTCCTCCTGCTAAAGAATCGGAAAATTCCCACTTCTGTATTATAAACCAATGCGGCGCAATTGCGAAAGCGTACGGATGCGAGGCCCGGTGCAGAGCCCCGCATCCTTGACATAATCCCGTTTCGTGGTATAAAAAATTTCGGAAGGAAGAATCCATTTCCGGCCGATAGACGAGATCAGCTCACGCAGAACAGATCTGCGGCAGATCAGCGGCAAAAAAACACTCGCTCTTTGCGTTGTCACATATACGCGCCCTGCCCTTGCGTTTTTGGGCAGGGCCTTTTATTGGAAGCGGCTTTGCGCGAGCTGGCCGCGATAACGAACAAGTTACGCCGAGACGGTAGTATAATAGTACCTTTAGCGGATACACTCGCGAGCAAGGGGGATCATCGTATGGATAGAAGAGTCTGCATGGGCAACGAGGCGATAGCGCTTGGCGCGCTGAGGGCCAAAGTCGCTGTCGCAGCAGGTTACCCTGGCACGCCTTCGACTGAGATAATAGAGACATTAGTCCGCGAGAAGGCGCATAACGTCAAAGTACAATGGTCTACGAACGAAAAAGCCGCGCTTGAAGTGGCCGCCGGGGCCGCCTACGCGGGCGCGCGCTCAATGGCGACCATGAAGCAGGTGGGGCTTAACGTAGCCGCCGACCCGCTTATGAGCCTCTCATACATAGGGATAAGCGGAGGTATGGTGGTCGCCGTGGCCGACGACCCTGGGCCATGGTCTTCCCAGACTGAGCAGGACACCAGGCATTTCGCGAAGTACGCCAACCTGCCGGTCTTCGACCCATCTTCGCCCGAGGAGGCGTACGAGATGGTGCAGGCTGCGTTTGAGATATCAGAGGAATTCAGCATACCAGTCATACTGCGCCCGACCACAAGGGTGTGCCACGCAAGCGCGGAAGTTGGCGTGGAAGCGGCGCAAGCCCATGACCCCATATCTGGATTTCAGAAAAAACCTGACTGGACCATATTCCCCGCATTATCATACAAAAAACATGGCGAGCTTGAGGCCAAGCAGGAAAAGATAGCAAAGCGTTTCGACTCTCTTGGATTCAACAGCGTGATCGCAGGCGGAAGACGCGGGGTCGCGGTATCCGGCATATCGTACCTCTACGCGAAGGAGGTAATAGACGAATTCGGCTTGGATGTCACGCTTTTTAAGGTCGGCACTCCGTATCCTATGCCCAAAGAGATGTCCGAAAAGTTCCTCTCGAGCGTGGAGTCAGTTCTGGTCTTGGAGGAACTGGACCCCGTGGTGGAAGAGGAACTTCTCCTCATGTCGTTCGGGCGGGTTCCGATATCTGGCAAACGCACGGGACATCTCCCCCCCAACGGGGAATACAGCTATGAAATAGTGAGGGATGCGCTTTTCTCGTATCTAGGCGTCAATAAGCGGAAGACGGAGCAGCCATTCTTGCCGGAGCTTCCTAAAAGGCCTCCCGTACTGTGCGCCGGCTGTCCGCATCGCGCCTCTTTCTATGAGGTAAAAGTGGCGTCAAAAAACGCGAATAAAGCCATATACTGCGGCGACATAGGCTGCTATACGCTTGGCAACGCGGCCCCGCTCAATATGGTCGACACATGCCTCTGCATGGGGGCGGGCATTACGCTGGCGCAGGGGTTGAAACTGGCGGAGCCAGATTCAAAGTGCATCGCGTTCATCGGCGACTCCACGTTTTTCCACACGGGGATCCCCGGGGTAATAAACGCCGTCTACCAAAACACAGACATAACGCTTGTGGTCCTTGACAACCATACCACGGCGATGACAGGACACCAGCCTCATCCCGGTACGGGGCGCACAGCAAGCGGAGAACCTGCCAAAGCGTTGAGCATAGAGGCCATCCTTGCCGCATGCGGTGTCGAACATATAGCCACGGTCAATCCGTTTGACTACGAAAAATCGGTGGACGCATTCAGGGCCGCTATAGACTTCAGCGGGCCGTCAGCTGTGATCGCGCGGGCGCCCTGCATATTCCAGACTAAAAGGCCGGCTACGGTCCGCAGGGTCAACGGTTCGTGCATAGGGTGCCTTAAATGCATAAAACAGCTGGGCTGTCCCGCAATGACGCCCGACGAATCCGGAAAGGTCGTAATAGATGAATCGATCTGCACCGACTGCGCTCTCTGTTCTAACGTATGTCCGGTGGGAGCCATAAAAAGGAGCGACCGGGATGCGTAAGAGCCTGATAATAGCCGGAGTAGGCGGACAGGGGACCCTTCTTGCGTCGAAGATAATCTCCGAGGCGGCGTGCGCCAGGGGACTCTTCGTGCGCACGTCTGAGACGATAGGCATGGCACAGCGCGGGGGCTCTGTGTCCAGCCACATCCGAATAGAAGCGAAGGACCTGTCGCCCGTAGTACCATCAGGGCACGCCGATATAATTTTAGGTTTTGAGCTTGCCGAAGCCGTGCGCCAGATACCAAAGCTTGCCGCCGACGCGCGCGGGGTCGTCAGCATGGGCTGCATAGTGCCGACCAACGTGGCGCTCAGGCAGGGCGTTTACCTCTGCGACGAGTACCTCAGAATACTCAGGGAGAGGCTTCCTGAAGGAGTCTTCATAAACGGCGGCACTCTTGCCGTTGCGGCCGGCGACGCGAGGACCCTCAATATGGTGATACTCGGGGCCGGAATAGGCTCGGGCATCCTGCCGTTCACAGAGGACGAGGTTCGCGGCGTCATGAGGAGATGCATACGCGGCGGGATGCTCTCTGTCAATGAACGCGCGCTTGAGCTCGGGATGGAGGCCGCGACGCGCGAGCGCCGCTGAATGTAGCTGTCATTTTGCGCATTAAGGCGAGAAAACACAGATAGAGGAATAAACAAGAAGAGCGGAGTTGAGTGGAATGAACGATCTGACGATTATGAGCCAATGTTTTGCACAGGTGAGAAGAGCCGCGAGGTCAAGCCCGCTGTACATGGAAAAGTACAGGGGACTGGCAGTTGACACAATGATGACGAAAGAGCAGTTCGAAACGCTGCCCTTCACTACCAAACAGGACCTGCGCGACGCGTACCCCCTTAAGATGCTTTGCGTGCCCAACGACCAGATAGTGCGCGTGCACTCATCTTCGGGGACCACCGGAGTACCCGTCATAATGCCATATACCGGGCAGGACCTCGAGGACTGGGCCGTGATGATGGAGCGGTGCTACCAGTTTGCCGGGGTAACGCGCGAGGACAGGGTGCAGATAACCCCGGGTTTTGGGCTCTGGACAGCCGGGCTGGGTTTTCAGGCCGGCGCCGAGCGCCTGGGCGCCATGGTCATCCCCACGGGAAGCGGAAACACGGAAAGACAGCTGCAGCTCATGCGCGACCTCAAAACGACAGTGCTCGTCGGCACGTCGTCCTACGGCTTGCTGATCGCCGAAGAAGTTGACCGGCGCGGCATGCGCGGCGATATAAATCTCAAAAAAGGTATATTCGGCTCGGAGCGCTGGGGGGATAGGGTCAGAGAACGCATATATCAGACGCTTGGAATAGAGTTCTTCGACATATACGGACTGACCGAGATCTACGGCCCGGGGATAGCCATAGACTGCGAAGCACATTGCGGCATGCACTACTTCAGCGATTACATATACTGCGAGATAATAGACCCCGTCACTGAAAAAGTGCTGCCCGATGGCGAACAGGGGGAGATAGTGATAACCACGTTGCGTAAGGAGGCGGCGCCGCTGATACGCTACCGCACCCGCGACATATCGCGCATAATACCCGGCGAATGCCCCTGCGGCTCGCCGTTCCCAAGGCTCGACCGCATAATGGGCAGGAGTGACGACATGATAAAGGTCAAGGGTACGAATATCTACCCCGCTCAGGTCGAGGACATTTTGCGCGGCATAAAGGGTTTTTCGAGCGAATACCGCATCATCCTTGAGAACGAGGATCTGCGCGATCGCATGATAATACAAGCCGAGGCTGAAGACGGAACCGACCGCAGCGAGCTTGCGGCCGAGCTTGAGCGTGCGTGCAAGTCGGGGCTTGGCATAAGGATAACGGCTGATATCAAAAAGCTTGGCGAACTGCCGAGGAGCGAGAAGAAGACTGCGCGAGTGATAGATAACAGAAGCTGACGGCATCGCCCTGCCCTGCTCTGACGAATAGGCGCGACGTGCGGCCGTTTGCGCGCTCCGCGCCTATTCGTCAGGAAAATCCGCGCCGACCTTGGATTTTACGAACGACACGAAATTATGCGCCTCCCTCACCGCGGTCCAGATCAAAATCATATACGGCGGGAGAAAGACCAGGAACATGACCATGAAAAATATTGTCGTGCTTCGCGGAATGAGCTGAAGCGGAGTGAGCAGCGCAAACAGAAGCAGCACCGCGTATACCTTCTTCGCCGGCGGACGGTTGCCGATCACCTCGGTCACGCGAACGAAGAGCGCTGTCGCGGCTATATCCGCTGCGGCGCACAATATCCCGCCGGCCCTCAGGCCATTGAGATATGTGCTTTCGTCAAAATAAGACGAGATCCAAAGAAACAGCGCATCCATAGTCACACGCCCCGCCGCTTTCTCATGCCGAGAAGGAACGACGCGATAAGCAGCGCTCCTATCGATTCAAGCGCGATATATGAAAAATTACATACCTGGACGAAAAAACGCCCGATCCGCACATAATCTTCAGGGGGAATGCCAAGGCGCCCGGCAGCTCCGATGCTGCCGTAGAGATAAACCGCGGCCGCTGAGAATATAAACGCGGCCAAAAGCGCGTCCTCGGGCCAGGTCTGCCTCGCAGCCGCGCCTTTTTTGTATACGCGCACAATGCGCCAAAAATACAACACGAGCAGCGAATCGAACAGCACCATCGCGGCGCACAAAAAGATGCGCACGGCCCAGGGATAATAGTCCGTCCCGTTTGCCGCAAAAAGCGCGCCGCTTGTGCCCGGAAACAGATCGCGCATAAAAGAAAGCACGGCTATCAGTGAAAACAGAGTGACATTTCGCGCCATCTCTGTCCTCAAAGTAGCCCCGGTTCCCACGATATCGCCGTACGCGTACTTTATGCATGCGAAACAGACCTGCTGTACCGCAAGCCAGAACAGACACAGAAAACGTTCTATAAGGAAAACGTCCATTTTACGCGGCCCTCTTTTACGGGAGACACTGCCTCAAAGCCGATGACCCGTTTAAAACAGCGTTGACTTGGGCCTGTGGCGCCTGTCGAGAATATCTATCATAACGCGGTCCACTGCCCTCATGCCCTCCTTTGTGATACGTCCGATGTTTTCCACGGTCTCCTCTATCGTATCGCCAAACACCCCCTGCGGCACGCCGAGCTTTTGACCGCACAGCGCCAGCTTCGCCGACGAATAGGCCTCGTACGCGGCGGAGCCGACCTTAAGCGCGCAGCTCTCCTTTGCGCCGTCGCAGAGCATGCCCGCGATATTGGATAGAAGCAGGTTCATGGCTGTGCAAATCTGGTCGAAGGTCCCGCCCATCAGGTACGCCATACCGGCGGCCGCGCCGGCGCCCGCAGCCACGGAACAACCGCAGACAGGCGACAGCCGGCCCAGGTTGCGTTTTACAAAACTCGTCGCGAGATGACTCACCGCTACCGCCTTGGCTACATCCAGCTTACCCCTGCCCATCCTCTTACCCAGTACTGCAACCGGCAGGATCGCGGTGATACCGTGGTTTCCGCTTCCGGCGCTGCTCATCACGGGAAGCAATATCCCAGACATCCTTGCCTCTGCCGCCGCCGCGGTGGTAGTGCGTATCTCAGCGGAGACGGGAACATCTTCGCCGTTTTTCTCAGATTCCAGCATAGTAAGCGCGAATTTTCCGCTCTCAAGACAGTCTCCGCAGTCGTGGCATTCGTCCGCCGATTTCAGTCCTCCCTCTGCCACGCGATAGTTCATGCGTATGCCCTCCCAGATGAAATCCGCGTCGCTCTCATCCATCTCGTCCGCCATCTTGAGCACATCCTTGAACGCGGTCGGGAAACCGTCGTCGGCAAAACCGCCCGAACAAGCTTTTACAGGGGCCTCAAAGAGCGTTTCGTTATCGAGGATGATCTTAGTAACATTGGAATGACTCTCTTCTATAAGGCAGACGGATTTGTGCGCCGGAGTGAACACGGATGCCAGAACGTAGACCCCGGTCCTGTCGGGGTCGCAGTAAATAGAAACGCGCTCGTCCTGCACCCACGACTCAGCCTTTGCCACATCTTCAGGGCTGCTGTTGCTAAGGACCTCAAGCCCGGAAGACGCGTCCCCGCATATCGCGCCGAGCGCCGCAGCTATTGCGTTGCCTCTTGCGCCCTTAGTGCCGGGTATGCCGACGGCCATCCCGTTTTTATAGATGCTGGAGCTTACAGTTACACGTACCGAAGCAACATCCTTATGGTCAGGCAGATGGGCGCACGCGTGCGCCACCGCCAAAGCCACCGCCCCGGGCTCAGTACATCCAAGCGACGGCTTAACCTCGTTTCGCAGGAACTCTTTTAACGTAAGCATCCGCAACACCTCTTCCGTCTTTGGTATTTGCAATTTACCGCACTGCGTAAAGTATAGAACAAATTGCTGAAATTAGGGCCTCCGAACGCGCGGCACGAGCGTCAGCAACGGAAAGTTGCGGGACCGAACTCCGTCCCCTGAGAATATCTGATAAGCAGGGACGCAAGAGAGGCAAGCGGCTTACCTTGGACGATGTTTGCACGAGCGATTTTTTCGCAATAGTACGCCTGCCCGCGCCGCGCGTGGACTTGCCACCGATGTTTTCTGCCAACAGCAGGTTCATGCCGCATTAAGAAAGTAGCTATTCGGATCATTAAAAAATTCGTGCCCTGACATTGGGGGCACTTCAATTTTCAACCGGCGTTCGGGTCATTTTTATTCCCGCGCTGACAACATGACAGGGACAGGTTCTTATTATCCTACCATATTCTTAATAAATGCTGAGCTGCCAGCGATGTCGCTGCAACTGTGCCCCAGCAGCAGATACCCAGAAAAACAGGTTTAAATCCATTAGTCAGCAGTTTTTTCAGATCGGTATTCAGTCCTATTGCTGCCATTGACATTACGATCATAAATTTTCCTGCTGTCACAAGATGCCCCGATATTGCCGAGATATTACAGAAAGTATTGATGACGGCCGCGGCGACAAAGCCAACGACAAACCAGGGGAATATTTTTATAAAGCTGAATGATGATTTGCCCGCTTCCTGTTTTTGTTTTTTACGTTCGCAGTGCGCAGTGTAAAGAGCAAGAACAATAGTTATAGGAACGATCATCAGTGTGCGTGTCAGTTTTACAATCGTAGCGAATCCAAGAGCTATGTTGTTCCCTGCGGCATTGCTCCATGCCGTGCCTGCCGCAACAACTGACGAAGTGTCGTTGATTGCGGTTCCTGCCCACATCCCAAATCCCTTGTCGCTCAGGCCGAGTATGTTTCCCAATGCCGGAAAAATAAAAACAGCGATTATATTAAATAAAAATATTGTTGAAATTGCGTTAGCGACATCTTTATCCTCCGCCTTAATAACAGGGGCCGTTGCTGCGATTGCCGAGCCGCCGCATATAGATGTGCCTACTCCTATTAAAGTTGCTGTCTTGCCTTCGATATTAATTGCCTTTCCTACAAAATAAGCTGTCAGAAATGAAGCCGATAAAGTAAATACGATAACATATAATGACTGACTGCCGACTTTTAATACGTGAAAAAGGTTCATGCCAAACCCCAGCAGTACGATCGAATATTGCAGAAGTATTTTTCCTGAGTACTTTACACCCTCATCAAACTTAAATTTCGCTGCCGGCGAACCGATGAAGCCGTATGTCCTTTCCGCCGCCAATAAATCGGGGAACAGCATAACAAGCAGCATTCCGGTCACAATGCTTACCACAGGACTTCCTATCACAGGAAAAATATTACCCAGAAACCAGGCAGGAATTGAAATGAGGAAACAAAACAGGATGCCCGGCAGTTTATTTACAAACTTAAACATATAAGATCCCTCCATCTTCGTGGTATTTTTATTTTATTTATAAATTATATTTTGTAAAATACTATATAATAATAAATATCATCACTGCTGTCCAAGATAGCCGGAATTTCCAAACGCCCTCCTGTAATAGCAAGGCTTTGTTAATCGTTTTTGGACGCATTTAAAACCAGGTTGTCCTCTTTGTTTTTCTGCTATTTCCGACTTACCTGCTCTTGGCTGTCCAATACATCAGTTAAAGATCAATTGTTGCTCTGGTATCGGCACAGCAGGCGGGGTTTCGTACGGTCTGTCCAGCCACTCCGCTAAGGGCCTGTATGTAAAGAGATTCAGCCTCAGCATCGCACTCATTACGGAGAGCGACC
>Ga0228535_1000364_pt1 | contig 135748 bp, 140 predicted proteins | sample SJ1metagenome_FD_168457 | JGI IMG/M metagenome (GOLD analysis project Ga0228535, IMG submission 168457) | Enriched culture of PCE-dechlorinating microbial communities from Ithaca, New York, USA - SJ1 | ecosystem: Engineered > Modeled > Simulated communities (microbial... > Unclassified...
GAGGTACCGAAAAAATGTGTACTTTTATCCATGTAGTATTAAGTTTGGCGACTCAAAACTACATGAAGAGTTGGTTAGTTTTATTAAAACTTGCTAACTCTTCATTTTTACCGGACAACAGTGATTCCGGATTAGAATTTCAATGAAGTATAAAGTGAATGAAGTCGCTGTATATAAAAAAGGATATGCAACGCGTTGCAAAATGCCCCATTTTTGGCAGCGACTCAGACTTCCGATAAAAGTGTGTCGAGGTTTTCAAATTTCCGACGGTAATCTTCTATCGAATATTCTATAACTTCCCGCGCTTCGCTTGCGTTATACGTGTGAGTAATCTCACAACCCCTGGCTTCGCCGGGAAGGTCTTTGTAGGTAAGAAAATAGTGTTTCAGACGGGTTACAATAAGTGCAGGAAGTTGTTCAACATCGGTATAATCGCCGTAAACGGCATCGTTCTTGAGAACCGCGATGATCTTATCGTCGGCCTGGTTTCCGTCAAGCATCCGGAAACCCCCGATCGGAATCGCCTGGACAAGAATATCGCCGTGCGAGATGATTTTCTCAGACAAAATGCAGATATCCAGAGGATCACCATCACCGATGATGTCGTCTCTGCCCGATTTCTTTGCTGCAAAGTCTGCTACCTTCTTTGCGCACAGCGTTTGCGGGATGAATCCGTACAAAGCCGGTAATACGTTCGAATATTTCTGAGGCCGGTCTATCTTCAGATAACCGGAAATTTTGTCAACCTCGTACTTTACCGTATCCGTGGTAACCATTTCTACAAAACAGGTAACCACTTCGGGGGCATCTGCCCCAATTTCAACCCCATGCCAGGGATGCGATTTATACCTCAGGCCCATAAGCCGCCCGATTGGATCCATTAATCTGTTCGCCATATATAGGGTTTAATGATCGTTCTTTCGAAGGCACAAAGGTAACAGGCTTTTAAATCAATTGTTTATCAAAAACACGAAAAAATATCTGTCACATTGTCCGTTAGAGAAAACTAATATATGCCATTTTGTCATATATGTGTGATTTTTCCCAGCTGGCAGGGCTTTTGATGTAATCAGGCGGAATAAAACAGAAAGGTATTACACAAAATGAATTTCAGCAATTTCACTATAAAATCACAGCAGGCCGTACAGTCGGCAACGGAAACTGCAGCTGCAATGAGCCACCAGGCCGTTGAAACAGCTCACCTACTTAAGGGACTGATGCAAGCCGATGACAACGTTCTTTCTTTCCTTTTCGGGAAAACAGGCGTTAATGCAACAATACTCCAAAAAGCCCTGGACGCCATACTCGAAAGCCAGCCGAGGATTAGCGGCGGTGAACAATACCTGAGTAACAATGCTTCAAAAGCACTTCAGAAAGCCAATGCCTCCGCGCGCGGGATGGGCGATGAATATGTGTCGGTTGAGCACCTTCTGCTGGGACTTCTCTCAGGTGGTGACCAGATTTCGGATTTACTTCGCAATGCCGGCCTGAGCGAAAAAGAGCTAAAAGCAGCCATTGCCGATCTCCGTAAAGGCGCCAAAGCCGGCTCGGCATCGGCCGAAGACTCCTTTAACGCCCTAAACCGCTATGCACGTAACCTTAACGATCTGGCCCGCAACGGAAAACTCGATCCGGTAATCGGACGCGACGAAGAGATCCGAAGGGTACTTCAGATCCTTAGCCGGAGAACGAAAAACAACCCCATACTGATTGGAGAACCGGGAGTTGGTAAAACAGCAATTGCCGAGGGGCTTGCGCACAGAGTTATCAACGGCGACGTACCCGAAAACCTGAAATCAAAACAAATTTTCTCCCTCGATATGGGAGCGCTGATTGCCGGAGCCAAGTACAAAGGGGAGTTCGAAGAGCGGCTGAAAAGCGTTGTGCGGGAAGTAATAGAGTCGGATGGTGAGGTAGTCTTGTTTATCGATGAAATCCACACCCTGGTGGGAGCCGGAGGAGGCGAGGGCGCAATGGATGCAGCCAACATACTTAAACCGGCCCTGGCCCGTGGAGAGTTACGCGCTATCGGTGCCACCACCCTGAAGGAATATCAGAAATACTTCGAAAAAGACAAAGCGCTTGAGCGCAGGTTTCAGATCGTTACAATCGACGAGCCCGACACCCTGGATGCAATCTCAATTCTGCGCGGACTTAAGGAACGTTACGAAACGCATCACAGGGTTCGTATTAAGGATGAAGCCATCATCAGCGCAGTCGAGCTCTCGCAGCGCTACATAAGCGACCGTTTTCTTCCCGACAAGGCCATAGACCTTATCGATGAGGCTGCAGCCAGATTGCGGCTTCAGATAAATTCCGTGCCCGAAGAACTCGACGAGGTGGAACGCCGGATCAAACAGCTTGAGATAGAGCGAGAAGCCATAAAGCGGGAAGGCGATGAGCAAAGACTTGCCTCCATCACCGCCGAAGTGGCAAACCTTAACGAAGAGCGCAAAGACATTGCCGGAAGATGGAAAGCCGAAAAAGAGGTTGTGGACGGGATTCAGCAGACAAAGAAAAACATTGAACAATACCGGTTTGAAGCCGAACGGGCGGAGCGCGACGGCGACTATGGCAAAGTGGCGGAGATCCGCTATGGACTAATAAAAACCGCCGAACAGAAACTCGAGACCCTGAAGCAGAATCTTTCCGAAATGCAAAGCGGTTCCGCCCTTATAAAAGAGGAAGTGGGGTCGGAAGAGATTGCTGAAATCGTCTCCCGCTGGACAGGCATCCCCGTTAGCCGCATGCTGCAAAGCGAACGCGAAAAACTTCTGCACCTGGAAGAAGAACTGCACAAAAGGGTTGTAGGTCAGGATGAAGCCATCGCAGCCATTGCCGATGCCATTCGCCGAAGTCGAGCCGGCCTGCAGGAAACAAAACGACCAATAGGATCGTTCATCTTTCTGGGAACAACCGGTGTTGGAAAAACCGAACTGGCAAAAGCTCTGGCCGAATTTCTGTTTAACGACGAGAACTCCATGGTACGAATAGATATGTCGGAATACCAGGAAAGGCACACCGTATCCAGACTGATAGGCGCACCTCCGGGTTATGTTGGGTACGACGAGGGCGGTCAACTCACTGAAAAAGTCAGAAGAAAGCCATATTCCGTTGTGCTGCTCGACGAAATCGAAAAAGCCCATCCCGACGTTTTCAACCTGTTGCTACAGGTTCTCGACGATGGCCGCCTTACCGATAACAAAGGTCGTACGGCCGACTTCAGGAATACCATCATCATAATGACTTCTAACCTTGGCTCGCAGATAATCAGCAGCCACAACGAAGGCCTTAACGGAAAAAACCGGGAACAGGTATTCGGACAAACCCGTACAGAAGTCATGAATCTGCTGCGTAAAACCATACGCCCTGAATTTCTCAACAGAATCGACGAACTGATTATGTTCAGGCCGCTGAGCGAGGCAGAAATTGAAGATGTAACCACATTGCAGCTGAAAAACCTGAAGCATATGCTTGCCGTGAACGGAATCACACTATCCTATACACCTGCTGCAGTACAATTTATCTCAGCACTGGGCTTTGATCCGCAATACGGAGCACGGCCGGTAAAACGGGTAATTCAGCGCGAAGTACTGAATGTGCTGTCGAAGAAGATTCTGAGCGGAGAAATCAGCCGCGACGCTGCGGTAACACTCGATAGCGACGGGGAAAGAGCCATCTTCCGAAATGAGTAACAAACACTGTTTTCATTGATTCATAAGCAAATACTACCGGAGCCGGATTCCTGCTGATGGACTCCGGCTCCTTTGTTTTTCATAGGAAGTTGATGAATCAAAAGAAGCAAGGCGCATGCAGGTCCCTCGTCTTATGTATCTTTGCACTTTCGCGACCAAGATATGGACAACCTGATATCAATAAGCTATCTGGCTCTTTTTCTGATCATCAGCCTGGGACTGATGGCCGGGCGGGTTAAAGTAAAAGGATTTTCACTCGACCTTTCTGCCGTTATCTTTGTCGCCATGCTTCTTGGGCACTTTGGATTTCGCCTCCCGTCTGAGTACCAGAACATCGGGCTGTTGCTTTTTATCTTCACCATCGGCATGCAGTCAGGGCCCGGCTTTTTCAGAAGTTTTAAACAATATGGAAGGCAACTTTTTATCGTTGCCACGCTTATCATTGCCAGCGGCGCCCTGTTAACATGGGTGCTGGCAAGCGTCATGAACATTGATAAATCGCTGGCAACCGGCCTTTTTAACGGTGCTATGACCAGCACGCCGGGACTTGCAGCTGCCGTTGAAGTGAGCGGCTCTCCCATGGCATCCATAGGCTATGGCATTGCCTACCCCTTTGGGGTAATCGGAGTGGTGCTGTTTGCCAGTCTGCTTCCAAAGATCCTGAAAATTGACTTCAGAAAAAGCGAACAGGAATTCAACGAAAGCCTAAAGCAGACCTATCCTGAATTTATCCCCGGAAACTTCAGGGTTGAAAACCCGAACATCGAAGGCAAATCGCTGACAGATCTCAAATTTAGAAGTGTAACCAGCTGTGTTATCTCCAGGATTAAGCACGATGGCCACACCACGACTCCTTCCCGGGACACAATTCTGCATACGGGCGATGTAATAAGGGCATTGGGAACTGCAGAGGACCTTGAAAAAGTAAAAATCCTGGTTGGCCCCCAAACCGAAGAGGAACTCCCGCTCGACAAAGGGCACGACGTACAGTGGGTTTTGGTTACCAGCAGGCAGGTTGTGAACAAACCACTTCAAAAACTCAATCTGGGATCGAATTACGATGCAACGGTAGTGCGCATCCGCCGCAGCGGAATTGAACTGCAACCCATGCATTACACCATGCTGCGATTCGGTGACCGGCTGATGGTAGCCGCCAGCCGCGACAGCATGAAACAGGTGGTAAAACTCTTGGGCAACGATGACCGGCGACTCTCGGAAACCGACTTCCTGCCCATTACACTGGGAATTGTAATAGGTATCCTTGCCGGGATGATAAAAATACCGGTATTCGGATGGTTTGAATTCAGTCCGGGCATCACAGGAGGTGTGCTTGCCGCAGCCCTTATCCTGAGCGGAATTGGCAAAACCGGCCCAATAATCTGGTCGATGTCGAGCAATGCCAATCAGCTTTTCAGGGAACTTGGACTGCTGATGTTTCTTGCAACGGTAGGATGTGAAGCCGGAGGACACATTGAAGAAACATTTATGAATTACGGTCCCGCGCTTATTGCTGCCGGTGCTGCCATCACCATTATGCCGCTTGTCGTTGCGACGCTGGCAGGAAAATACCTGCTGAAGATGAACTTCCTGACGCTAATGGGAGTAATTACAGGCGGAATGACGAGCACGCCCGGACTGGCAGCCATAAACACTCAATCGGACAGCGGAATCGCTCAGGTTGCCTATGCTGCCGTTTATCCGCTGGCACTGGTTCTGATGATACTGTTTTCGAATCTTCTGTTCAGGATTCCTCTTTTCTGAAAACAGGCACTAAAGGTTTATTCAGCCTTCTCCGGCTACATATCTATATCAAGATTCAGCTGATCCTTAAGCTTCTTTATGACGGGATTCTGACCGGCAAGATTATCAAACTTCTCCTGATCGGTATATGGCTTTCGCGATTCAGGCGGTCGATCGGCAATCAGAGTCTCTATCTGTATGCCCCAGTTGTTGAGCGATTCCCGGAGGATCGAAAGCATCTCTCCACGCCTGTGAAAAATCTCTCCTTCCTGAATTTTGTTATCCACAGTAACCACCACCTTGAATTCATCGGTCAGAACCGGAGGCCGGCAGGTCAGGGTATTGTAAAGATTCGGCTGGGTTGCAGCCACTTTCTTTGCCATTGGCTCCCACACACGTTCCAGATCGTTTTGGGTAAACTGATCTCTCGTTTCCGGCAGAACCTCTGCTGCAGCCTCCGAATCATCCCTGGTCTCCTCCCCCGTTACGGATCCGGATTTCATTATCTTCCCAACGTTAACGCCGCTGAATGTACGCACGACCTTACTTTTTGAACCCTGCACCGTTTCCGCTGCGGAAGGAACCGGAGAGGGAGCAGCAACCGGAGTCGGGGTCACTGAACCCGGCGGTGCAGCATGAGATTGTGGAACAGGCGTGACAGGAGCCAGACCAGCCGGCGACTGTACCGGAGCTGACTGAACCTTACGCGACGTCTCCGGCTTAGGATTAGCTGCCGAAACTACACCGGCATCAGCCGGGACGGCAAGGTTGCACAATTGCATAAGCACTATTTCCAGGTGTAAACGCTTGTTGTTGCTTACCTTATAATTCAAATCACACTGATTCAGCAATTCCAGCGCTTTCATAAGGAATTGAGCCGAACATGCGGACGACTGTGCTGCATACAGACTCCGGATGTTTGCACTAGTTTCCAGAAGAGCCAGGGTTCCATCATCCTTACTCACCAGAAGATTGCGCAGGTGCTGACCAAGTCCGGTAACAAAATGCTGACCATCGAAACCGTTGGCTATGATTTCATTAACAGTAAGCAGGGTCCGACTGACATTGCCTTCCAGAATATAGCCGGTAATACGGAAATAATAATCGTGGTCAAGAACATTCAGATTTTCAATTACCTGCCTGTAGGTCAGTGTTTTGCCGGCAAAACTAACAAGCTGATCAAACATCGAGAGGGCGTCGCGCAAACCTCCGTCGGCTTTCTGGGCAATAACATGAAGGGCATCCGTTTCCGCTTCTACATGTTCTTCATGAGCAACATTTGCCAGGTGCATAGCAATATCTTCCACACTGATTCTCCGGAAGTCGAAAATCTGGCATCTCGACAGAATGGTCGGCAGGATTTTATGCTTTTCGGTAGTCGCCAGTATGAACTTTGCATATGTGGGAGGCTCTTCAAGGGTTTTGAGAAAAGCATTAAATGCAGCCTGCGAAAGCATATGTACCTCGTCGATGATATAAACCTTATACTTTCCCGACTGCGGTGGAATTCTTACCTGGTCGACCAGTGAGCGGATATCTTCAACTGAATTGTTGGAAGCGGCATCCAGCTCATAAATATTAAATGAAGACGATTTATTGAACGATTCGCACGATTCGCACGTATTGCATGCTTCCCCGTCGGGACGGAGGTTGCGGCAATTGATGGTTTTCGCCAGGATTCGTGCACAGGTGGTTTTGCCAACGCCACGAGGTCCGGTAAATAAAAAAGCCTGTGCGATCTGCTGATTGCGGATGGCATTTTTTAAAGTATTGGTAATGGAGGCCTGGCCTATAACCGTTGCGAAGGTTACAGGTCGATATTTTCTGGCAGAAACAATAAAATTTTCCATTCTGATTTTACACCTCTTGTTTTGGGAGGCCAAACCTACATGAATAAATTGCAATTCACAAGAACCGCAGAAATTTTCATACAGTCCGGCCCGCTCTGTTATTTACCTTGACCATTAAGGAATCCAACCCCCTTTTCCGGATTTGCACCCCAAAGCATTACACATCAATCGGCCAGTTTCCGGATCTAATTTTCGATTACCTCGGCAGCAATCAACCGATCGAAACGGGTGCCCTGTTCCCTGTAATATACAAGTACAGTGTATGTATTATGTGTTTCATAAAGACTCCCTTCGATACGTCGCAGCGTCGCCGATGATTCTCCGTTTGGCAGAAATGCATACAGGTAATTGTAATATCCCTGTTTCAGATAAAGTCGTGCTTCATATCCGCGGCGGGCAAAATTATACGACATACGGCCAGCAGCCCGTCGATCGCCCGGACTTGTGGTTGTTGCGCTCAATTGCCAATCGGTGAGCGAGCCCAGGATATACAGGGCTCCGTCGTTCATTGGCTCTTCGTACGGAATAAAAAAATCGACCCATACGTATTCCGCTTCCGTCCGGCTGTCGCGTGCGTCTTCGGTTTTTATCAGCCTCTGTCCGTTTATATCGGAATACGTAACATACGCCTTGGTCGTTCTCGGAATATCGGGCAGCAGGGTCACATGAAAACCGTCGTTTCTGTTCTCAACCCTGGCTACACGTTCTGAGGTATAACGCAGACTTTTGGTGTCGAAATAACGAAACTCATTCCCTCCTTCAAAGCTGTTCCTTCCGTCGGTATAGTGGTAATCCAGTTCATCCGTTCGCATCATCAGGGGTTGTAATCCCCAGATGGCATTATCCCAGCGATGGTTTTGCTGGATTACAACTTTAAGCTCACGGCCGGGATCAATAATCTGGTAGGAGGCATGCAGAATGGAAAAGGGAATTTCCTGATGTGAGAAGTATTGTTCTATAACGCTCGAACGTTTTACCCTGCCTTCAACTTTAACTCGGGGATCAACCACCATAAACCTTCGGGTAATGACCGGATAATCAGGCATACCTTCGGGATAAACCTTCAGAAGATAATTCCCCGGAAGGGTAAAGCGAAGATTGTCGTTTGGCAATATTAGGTTGTAATGCGTAAAACTCTGCAGGGTGTTGAATGAGTACTGATAATCTCGTATGTAATCTTCCGTAAAGCCCTCGATGTACTCATTCTGCCACAGATCGGTAGGATTCCAGGCGGCATCGCAGTGAATCACCGTATACTGCCACACCTTGTAATCGGCGTCCAGGTCGTCGAAAGACAGTTTTAACTTCTCGTCCGAATTGTATAAGAGAATCGGAGGAGTAAGCTCCCACCCTTCTCTGTGAAAAAGCACCGTGCGCAGTGATGCCGTATAAATGAAATCCTCGTACCTGAGAAATCCCGAATCGTAATAATCGTCGCCCCGTTGATTCTGTGCATTCTCCTCGCGAACGGCAGACTGCCTGTTTTTTCGTTTTCCGGAGGTTTCCTGCGACATCAGGGTGCCGTTGAATAAAAATACCGTCACGAAAAACGTGCTGATCAATTGCAGTAAATAAACAGGAACTTTCATAGCTTTATATTACAACACAATTCACAAAAATAAGAAATGCCGGCCATTTCTGAAAGAAGGACCCTTTAAACCTGAAAAAATCAGGCCAAACATTTCATACGGGAGCTATGCAAACAATATTTACTTCCGGATGCGTTCGGAAAGAAATCCTCAGGCATTAAATTTAACATATTAATTATCTTTATTTTAAAAGCTATTTCAAAACAAAAATTCTACCCGTTTGAACAAGTATCGGGTACGCAAAAAAGGTAACGAAGCGATCACACAAAAATTTTGACTTAAATGGAAGAAATCGTTAGCTTTGTCACAAAAAGGCTTTAAACATAAACCGAAACAAGCCGGCGAGGGCGAAAATGCTGGTTTTTTTCGGGTTTAGCCATTTCTAGGAGAAATTCCGGAGTTCAGTAATAAGCTGAGGTACTGGACCTTAAGTTGTGCAGTGATGCAATTGGACTACCGGGATTAAAAAAATCCTCATGCACAAAAGTAAATATTTAAGTAAATCAATACCTTTGCCCACCAAAACGCGTCTCTCTGTAATTACACGTATTATGCCGAAGACCATTAAACTAACCAAAGGATTAGACATCCGGCTTAAAGGTGCAGCCGAAAAGAAAATTGAACAACTGGCACCCAGTCATTTTGCGATGAAGCCGACCGACTTTACAGGCGTATTTCCCAGGCTTCAGGTAAAAGAAGGCGATACGGTGAAGGCCGGCACACCGGTTTTTATCGACAAGTACCGTGAAAACCTTGTCTTTACTTCGCCCGTGAGCGGAAAGATCGCAGAGATCAAGCGAGGCGATAAAAGAGTTCTTCTGGAGATCCGCATCGAGGCGGATGGTAGAAACGAAAGACTTGATTTTGGAGCAGCCGATCCTGGCACACTTTCGCGCGAACAGTTGGTTGAAAAAATGCTTGTCAGCGGAGTCTGGCCGGTAATCAGGCAAAGGCCTTACGGCATTGTAGCCAATCCAGACCATACGCCTAAAGCGGTGCACATCTCTGCATTCGACACGGCTCCCCTGGCTCCCGATTACGATTTCATTGTTAACGGCCAGGGACGGCACTTTCAAACCGGACTGGATGTACTTGCCAAACTCAGCAACGGTAAGGTAAATATGAACATCAGCAGTAAAACCAGAGCTGCTGAATTTACATCGGTTAGGAATGCTGACATAAATACATTCAGCGGACCGCACCCTGCCGGAAATGTCGGCGTCCAGATTCATCACATCGACCCCATCAACAAGGGCGATGTTGTATGGTTTGCCGGTGTTCAGGATGTTATCACCATCGGAAAATTGTTTAACGAAGGAACTTACGATGCATCCATCGTTGCAGCACTCGCCGGGTCGGAAGTAAAAAAACCGCAGTACTACAGAACAATGCGTTCGGCTGCCATATCCGGCATGGTTGAAGGAAATGTAAATCCGGGTGAACAAAGATATATCTCAGGAAATGTCCTGACCGGAATGGCCATTCGCCCCGACAACTACCTTGGTTTCTACGATACAATGGTCACCGTAATTCCGGAAGGTAATTATCATGAATTTATAGGATGGGCATTGCCGGGCTTCGGAAAGTTCAGTTTTTCACGCGCATTTTTCTCCTGGCTCACCCCGGGGAAAGAATACAAACTCGACACCAACCTGCACGGCGGCGAAAGGGCTTACGTAATGACCGGACAATTCGAGAAAGTACTTCCTATGGACATTTATCCGCTGCAGCTGATTAAAGCTATACTTGCCGAGGACATCGATCTGATGGAAAATCTGGGTATTTATGAAGTCGAGCCCGAAGATTTTGCCCTCTGTGAATTCATCGATACCTCGAAAACGGAAATTCAGTCCATCGTACGAAAAGGACTTGAAATTATGCGAAAGGAGATGAGCTAACGCAATACCATCCTGCTGACAGTTAAAACAGTCGGCACCAAAACAAGAAACTCTATATTTACAAATCAACCGATATTGAATGAAAGCGCTCAGAAAGTATCTTGACAAGATCAAGCCTCAGTTTCAGAAGGGCGGAAAGTTCGAAAAGCTCCATTCCACATTTGACGCCTTCGAGACCTTCCTGTTTGTCCCCGACAAAACGACTTTCCGCGGTAGCCATATCCGCGACAGCATCGACATGAAGCGCACCATGAGCATTGTGGTGATCGCTCTGCTCCCGGCGCTGCTGTTTGGCATATGGAACGTCGGACATCAGCACTTCCTTTCACTGGGCGAAATGGCCCCGTTCTGGAATAAAGTTGGATTCGGCCTCCTGAAAGTATTACCTATAATTATTGTATCCTATGCTACCGGACTTGCGATAGAGTTTATCTTCGCCCAGATCAGGCATCACGAGGTAAACGAAGGATTCCTGGTTTCGGGTATGCTGATACCCCTGGTTCTGCCTCCCGATCTTCCACTCTGGATGGTAGCCCTTGCCACCGCATTTGCCGTTATCATAGGCAAAGAGGTTTTCGGCGGAACCGGTATGAATATCCTGAACCCGGCACTTACAGCCCGTGCTTTTCTCTTCTTTGCCTACCCGGCTCAGATGTCGGGCGATAAGGTGTGGATAGCAGATAAGGCCGACGCCTTTTCAGGAGCTACTCCGCTTGCCGAAGCCACAGCCGGAATCGAAAGCGGTGTTGTACATTTCACCCATTCCTTTCAGGAAATGTTCCTGGGTCTGATCCCGGGGTCTATTGGTGAAACCTCTACCCTTGCCATCCTTATCGGAGCACTGATTCTGGTCTTTACCGGAATCGGATCGCTCAGAATTATGCTCTCGGTAATTGCCGGCGGCATCTTTATGGGCGGCATCCTGAATATTTTCGGAGCCAATGCCTATATGGATGTACCGTTCTATTACCACCTGGTGATCGGCGGGTTTGCATTCGGAACCGTTTTTATGGCAACCGACCCCGTTACTGCCGCGCAAACAAACAAGGGTAAAATCATTTACGGCTTCCTTATCGGACTTATGGCCGTTCTTATCCGAGTCCTGAACCCGGCTTATCCCGAAGGTATGATGCTGGCTATATTGCTGATGAATGTCTTCGCTCCGCTGATCGATCACTACGTGGTTGAAGCAAATATCAAGCGGAGGCTTAAGCGCATGAAACCTGCCAAAGCCTGATTAACAGAACCTTTTAAAACGAGCATTTATGTACAGCAACGGATATATTTTCAGATATGCATCCATCATGGTTATCGTGGTGGCTGCGCTGCTCTCTGCTGCCGCACTCCTGCTGCAACCAGCACAGGAACGAAACGTCAAAATTGAAAAAATTCAGGACATTTTGCGGTCGGCAAACATTGAATCAACTACGGCAAATGCTGAACAGCTTTACGATACTTACATTGTAAAGGAGATTGTCATCAACAGTAAAGGCGAAGAAATCGGAGTTTATTCCGGAGGGAAATTCGAAACCGGCGACCGCCGCGCATTTCTTGTTGATGTGAAAACGGAGCTTAAAAACAAGCAATTGAAAGCACAGGGTAAAACGGCAGCAGAACCGGTATTCCCATTGTTTATTGCCCGTAAGGACAATCGGGATATATACATCATTCCTCTGCACGGTGTAGGTTTGTGGGGACCCGTTTGGGGCAACATTGCGCTCAACAGCGATCTTAAAACGGTTGAAGGGGTCACGTTTGGCCATAAGGGCGAAACACCCGGACTTGGTGCTGAAATCGCCACCGAGATTTTTACCGGGCAGTTTCCTGCTAAAACAATCTTTGATGATAAGGGAAATTTCACTTCCATACAAGTAGTTAAAGGAGGAGTAGCCAACTCAAACCTCGATCCAAGCCACGGGGTAGATGCCATCTCAGGCGGTACAATCACCAGTAACGGAGTATCTGCCATGCTGAACGACTGCCTCGAAAATTATGTTACATATTTTCAAAATAAGAAAGCCTTATGAGTACTGTAAAGATCGAAAGAGAGCCTCTCTTCTCAGCGAAGACAAAAAAGCTGCTGTTAGGCCCGCTCAATAAAGACAATCCGATTACCGTTCAGGTACTTGGAATATGTTCCGCACTTGCCGTTACCGTAAAGCTGGAACCCGCCGTAGTAATGTCAATTTCAGTAATTGCCGTCACCGCGATTGCAAATCTCGTAATCTCACTGCTGCGCAATACCATCCCCCCGCGAATCAGGATTATTGTTCAGCTGGTGGTAATCGCTTCTCTCGTAATCCTGGTCGATCAGATTCTGAAGGCTTTTATGTATGATGTCAGCAAACAGCTTTCGGTGTTTGTGGGACTTATCATTACCAACTGTATCATTATGGGTCGTCTTGAGGCTTTTGCCATGGCAAATAAACCATGGCACTCCTTTGTCGATGGCATCGGTAACGGATTGGGATACGGAATTATCCTGGTAATCGTTGCCTTCTTCCGCGAACTTCTGGGATCCGGAACTATCTGGGGACTAAAGGTTGTTCCCAATGCATTTTACGAACTGGGATATGTAAACAACGGACTAATGATTCTGCCTCCGATGGCGCTCATAGTAGTTGGAATCATCATCTGGGTTCAGCGTTCAAAAAACCCTGATCTTCAGGAAGATTAATCGTGTAAAACCCCAACACCGGACGTATCATGGAAAATCTTATAAATATATTTGTAAAGTCGATCTTCATCGATAATATGATTTTTGCTTACTTCCTGGGTATGTGTTCATACCTGGCAGTATCAAAAACCGTAAAAACATCGGTAGGACTCGGTATTGCTGTTGTATTCGTGCTCGGAATAACCGTTCCGGTCGACTACCTGATCCACAACTACCTTCTTCGCAAAGGAGCATTAACCTGGCTCGGAAGTGAATTTGTCAACGTAGATCTGAGTTTCCTCAGTTTCATTATGTTCATCGCAGTTATCGCCTCCATGGTGCAACTCGTTGAAATGATTATTGAGAAATTCTCACCCACCCTGTATTCATCCCTTGGAATTTTTCTCCCGCTCATCGCGGTTAACTGCGCCATACTCGGTGGCTCGCTGTTTATGCAGGAACGCGACTATGAATCCATTGCAGAGGCAACGGTATTCGGACTGGGAAGCGGTATCGGATGGTTTCTTGCCATCGTCGCCATCGCTGCCATCCGGGAGAAAATAAAGTACTCCAACGTACCCAAACCACTTCGGGGACTAGGCATTACCTTCATTATTACAGGCTTGATGGGTATCGCCTTTATGAGCTTCATGGGAATTAAACTCTGATCAATTACCTTAATTACGACCATATAATAACGATCATTTATGGGAACAGGAACAATTGTTTTGATAAGCATTGTGGTCTTTCTGACCATAATCCTGCTACTGGTAGGACTCTTGCTTTATGTGCGCAAAAAGCTGACCCCTCCGGGTAAAGTTAAAATAACCATCAATGAGGATAAGGTAATTGAAGCTGACCCCGGATCTTCACTCCTCAGCACACTTGCCGCACAGAAAATTTTCCTCCCCTCTGCCTGCGGCGGAGGAGGCACATGTGCCATGTGCAAATGTCAGGTGTTCGAAGGCGCCGGCGATATCCTGCCAACAGAAAAAGGATATTTTACCCGCAAAGAGCAACAGAATAACTGGCGGCTGGGTTGTCAGGTTAAGGTTCGCGATAACCTGAAAATCGGAATCCCGAAAGAAATCTTCGGAATCAAGAAATGGGAATGCGAAGTCGTAAGCAACCGCAACGTGGCTACCTTCATCAAGGAGTTTGTGGTAAGACTCCCCGAAGGCGAAACCCTCGACTTCCAGTCGGGCGGATACATCCAGATCGATGTACCCAAGGTTGAAGTTGATTTCAAGGATATCATCGTTGAAGATAAATTCCGGGAAGACTGGGATAAACTGAAGATCTGGGATCTGAAAATGAAAAATCCGGAACCCATCTTCAGGGCATATTCAATGGCCAATCACCCTGCGGAAGGAAACATCGTGATGCTTAACATCCGTATTGCAACCCCACCCTGGGACAGAGCTAAGAATCAGTTTATGAACGTAAACCCGGGAATCTGTTCATCCTATATTTTCTCACGCAAACCAGGTGATAAGGTTATGGTTTCAGGGCCTTACGGTGAATTTCATATCAAACCCACCGACAAGGAGATGATCTACATCGGTGGCGGTGCAGGAATGGCCCCCCTCAGAAGCCAGATATTCCACCTCTTCCACACCGAACAAACCAACCGCAAAGTAAGCTACTGGTATGGTGCGCGTTCGCTCAGGGAGGTGTTTTACGATGATGAGTTTAAAGCCATTGAAGAAAAATTCCCCAACTTTAAGTTCAACCTGGCTCTTTCGGAACCAATGCCGGAGGATAACTGGAGCGGTTATACCGGTTTTATTCACCAGGTAGTACTCGACAACTATCTCAGTAAACATCCGGAACCCGAAGAGATTGAATTCTATCTCTGCGGCCCGCCAATGATGAATTCAGCAGTATTTAAAATGCTCGATAATCTTGGAGTCCCGAAAGAAAACATTGCTTTCGACGATTTTGGAGGATAGACAAAACCAGCCCCGGCATTCAAACGGGGCTTTTTTTTGATTTAAACTGAGTAAAACTCCGATTCCGGCTCAAATTTAATACACCGCTACTGCACCCCTTTAATAGCTACTTTTGCATCTAAATCCAGTTCACATGAAAAAATACTTACTTTTTCTGCTGCCGCTAATTCTCCTGTTTGCATCTTGCAGTCAACCAAAACTTTCGGAAGTAAAACTGAACGGGATGGCACAGGGTACATATTATGCCATAACGTATTATGACGCTGCCGGCCGGAATTTTCAACCTCAGATCGACAGTTTCTTTGTTGAATTCGACAAATCCGCATCGGTTTATCTTCCGGAGTCAATTATATCAAGATTCAATAATAACGACAGCACGATAATGGCGGATGAAGCATTTACAGCCGTTTTTAATAAAGCCTCCGAGGTTTCTGAAATTACCGGCGGAGCCTTTGACATTACTACGATGCCTCTGACAAATGCCTGGGGCTTTGGATTTACGGATCCCGGAAAATTAGATAGGAATACTGTTGACAGTCTCTTACCTCTGGTAGGATATAAGAACATTGCCCTTGCGGATGGCAAACTGATAAAGAGCAACCCTGCCATAACCATCGACTTTAACGCAATAGCACAGGGATATTCTGCCGACCTTATCGGGAAAATGCTGCAAAAGGAAGGAATTGAAAATTATCTGATTGATGTAGGAGGAGAAGTTCTGGCAAGAGGAGGTAAACCGGACGGGTCTTCCTGGAGGGTGGGCATAGAAAAGCCCTCATCCGATCCTACCGCAAGAGATATTGATGCGGTAGTTCTTCTGAAAAACAAAGCACTGGCATCCTCAGGTAATTACAGAAGATTTTTTATGAAAGACGGAATCAGATACTCACATACGATTGATCCCAAAACCGGTTACCCTGTAACACACTCTTTACTTAGCGTTTCGGTACTGGCCGAAGACTGCATGACAGCCGATGCTTATGCAACTGCATTTATGGTGATGGGGCTTGAAAAATCAAAGGAATTCCTCAGCCTGCACCCCGAATTGGATGCTCATTTTATCTTCAGTAACGAAAGGGGTGAAAATGAAGTCTGGTCAACAGAAGGACTGCGTCGCATTACTGAGACCAGATAATTGGACGGAATCAGGCAATTTTATTGTCGCATGAACTGCCGCCACCGCCGTGACCGCATGAACAACCCAGACGCTGACCCGTATCGGGATCAACACTGCTGCAAGACTTCTTAAACTCTCCGTCCTTCTTGACAAACATTTTGATGGCTATCCCGGCTACCGAGATTCCAATTATCACAACTGCGACCAGAACCAGTTTTAAAATCATCGACATACAGTAAATATTAGAAACTCCTGCAAAGATACAAATAACTACATTAGAACATTAATGGGCGCGTTTGGTTCATTAAATGCTATCGCATATAAAGTCGAACGTTTATCAGATATGATTTTATTCGGAATACCGGATCAGGGAAGCTGGACTTCAGCTAGAAGTAATCGTTCTGTTGCGATTGATTTCGTAGCAGAATATTGCCGTCGCAAGAGAAGCATTCAGTGATTCGGCTCTCCCCTGCCCGCTGGGGGCAGCTTTGAGAATTGTTACACGCCTGGTAATCAAAGACTCAATTTCGAATGAAATGCCGTGCGACTCATTGCCGATTACCAGGATTCCCTGACTGCCAAATGCGGCATCCTGAATCTTCTGCCCGTCGAGAAAAGCGCCGAAAACAGGCATATCGGCATTACATCCGGCAAGAAATTCCCGTAACGGTGCATAATGAACAGGAACCCGGAAAACAGATCCCATACTTGCCTGAACAACTTTGGGATTATATAAATCGGCGGTGCCGTATGAGGCAACGATGCGGTTTATACCAAACCAATCGGCGGTACGGATAATTGTACCAAGATTGCCCGGATCGCGTATCTGATCGAGAGCCAGAATCCACTCATTATGGAGAACTCTAAATGGTTCGGGCGATTTCATGCGTGCAATGGCAACTACCTGATTTGGAGCATTCAGGTTGCTGATTTTCTGCAATTCCTGATCGTTTATTACCGTTAATGTGGTATTTGGATCAACAGAAGTTGCATACGGAGAGTTTATCCATTCAGCAGTAGCATAAATCCCCTGAATTTCAAAATTGCTTGCGAGCAATTCATTAACCATTTTAACACCTTCAACCGGGAATACACCAAGCTCCTGCCTGTATTTCTGCAGGTGGAGTGAGGTAAGCAGTTTAAGTTGATTTCGGCTCAACATACGATAAAAAAAACCCGGCAAATGCCGGGCTTAAAAGTATAAAAATATGGTAAGAGTTATTCGGCAAAAACTTCAAAATTTACCAGAACGCTTACGCCTTTGTGTAGCATCACCTTAGCTTTGTATTCACCGATTTCCTTAACGGAATCACCATCAAGGTGAATTTTTTTACGGTCAACATCGTAGTTAAACTGTTCCTTAAGGGCTTCAGCTATCTGCAGTGCATTAACGGAGCCGAAAATCTTACCGGTTGAGGCAACTTTAGCGCCAATTTTAACGGTAACGGTTTCCAGCAGCTTGGCGAGTGCTTCGGCTTCTTTACGGATTTTGTCTTCCTTGTAGGATTTCTGCTTCAGGTTTTCAGCATTAACCTTCCTGTTTGCTTCAGTAGCAAGAACCGCGAATCCCTTTGGGATAAGGTAATTACGACCATAGCCATCGCGTACCTTTACGATATCGGATGCATACCCCAGGTTGGGAATATCTTTCTTAAGAATTACTTCCATGGTGTTCCCTCCTTATTTTAAAAGATCAGCCACGTAAGGCATCAGGGCAATATGACGGGCCCTTTTAACCGCCTGCGCAACTTTACGCTGATATTTGGTTGATGTACCGGTAATGCGGCGGGGAAGTATTTTACCCTGCTCATTGACAAACTTCAGAAGAAAGTCGGCATCCTTGTAGTCGATATACTTGATTCCGCTCTTTTTAAAGCGGCAGTATTTCTTTTTCTTAACATCGACCGCGATCGGTGTAAGATATTTTATTTCAGAATTGGGTTGATTTGCCATTGTTCAATGAATTTTTAAATTTAACCTGATCAGGCCTCTGCAACAGGCTCTGCAGCAGCTGCTGCTGCCTTGTTCAAACGCTTCTTCTCGTTGTAAGCTACAGCATGCTTGTCAAGGGCTACTGTAAGAAAGCGAATTACACGCTCATCACGCTTAAAAGCAACTTCCAGATCCTGGATAATATTGCCTTCAGCCTTAAACTCGATTAAATGATAAAATCCCGAAGTCTTCTTCTGAATGGGATAAGCAAGCTTGCGCAAGCCCCAGTGATCTTCGTGGACTATCTCAGCCCCCTTGTCTTTCAGCATTTTCTGAAATTTCGCAACCGCTTCCTTCATCTGTTCATCAGACAAAACGGGAGTCATAATGAAAACGGTTTCATAGTTTTTCAACATCTGCGTTAGGTTTAATTAATAATTCATGGTGTTTTTAAAACGGACTGCAAAAGTACAAAAAAATCTGATTTCCAAAGCAAATTAACAATACAATTTAACCGTAATGAAAATTAGGAGTAATTCGATATTTGATACGCCGGAGTTAAAGATGTACGTGGTAATTTGTAATGTATTTATGAAATAGTTTCACAGAGATTCACATAGAAGGCGCAGAGATTCAAAGAGGGTTGTATTCTTCTCAGTGTTACTCCGTGATACCTCGGTGAGCTCTGTGTAATTGTTTATTTTACAAGGATCCAGCGAGTCACATTTTGAGGGATAAACCTTTAACCCGTACGGATTAATTTTTCAGATAAATATTTGGTTTTTAATAACCTGATAGTAATCCCGATGGGAAAAACCAGCGCATCATTTAACGAAAAACCTGAAATTAGAGGGAGTTCTATCAACGAATGACTCTACAATGAAGGATATAAAAGTTTAAAATAAATCGGAACTAATGTTTGAGCCCGCGGTACGCAACAGTTCACGGCAAATAAACTCCGCCGCTCTGCCATCGCCGAACACTGCCGGAAAATTCACCGGAGGATGCTCGAGAAAATACTTCATAGCTTTAAGCAGGCGCGCAGTATCGGCATCGGCAATGATCCCCGCACCTGCATCCGTTATTTCTGTCCATTCCGTTTCGGAGCGTGCAATTACACAAGGCTTTTCAAAGAAATAAGCTTCCTTCTGCACCCCCCCCGAATCCGTCAGTATCAACCGGGCACTCTTTTCCAAACGAATCATATCCAGAAATGAAACCGGGGGGATTATCTTTATGAATTTGTTTTTACCGACAGAAGTATATAGTGAGTTGCTGAGATTTTGATGCAGCAGTCCGGCCGTGCGCGGATGCAGGGGCATAATTACCTGAAGATGCCGGCGGCGGCTGATATCATCAAGCGCCTGAAAAATGGCATTTAAACGTTCGGGAATATCGGTGTTATTGTCGCGATGGATGGTTGATAGCAGATATTTCCCTGCCTCGAGTCTATGTTTTTCAAGTATCCCCGATATTTTCTCCGCCCTTTCTGCAAAGTGGAGGCTGTTGTCATACATCACATCCCCACAGTGGTATATTTTCGGGTTATCGCTGGTATAGGGAGGCGAGGCTGTCGCACTGAATCCTTCACGAACCAGGTTGGAAAATCCTGTCGCTGTCGGACTGAACAGGAGCGTGGAAGCATGATCGCATACAATTCGGTTGATTTCCTCGGGCATAGATTTGCTGAATGAACGAAGTCCGGCTTCCACATGTGCAATCGGTATCCTGAGTTTTGAGGCGGCCACAGCCCCAGCCAGAGTGGAATTGGTATCGCCGTAAAGCACAAGGAAATCCGGCTTTTCATCCATCAGCACCTTCTCGATGCCCTCAATCATTCGGGCCGTTTGAACGCCATGAGAAGCGCTGCCGATGCACAGATTGTAATCCGGTGCCGGGATCCCAAGCTCATCAAAAAAAACCTGAGACATATTGTTGTCGTAATGCTGTCCGGTATGAACTATAACCTCGCGGATATTGCCGGAAAAAACTTCAGCAATGGCCCGGCTCAGGGCTGCAGCTTTGATGATCTGCGGTCGGGCGCCAATAACAGTCAGAATCTTGAGCATATACTTATCTTATTTAACTGTAGTTGCATTTAATGCTGAAGTCAAATAAAACTATAACGTAATTACAGCATACCTTCATCTGCAAAGCTATAATATTTTTCATCGCCAATGATCAGATGATCAAGAACCGGAAGGTCGAGCATTTGTCCGGCCTCCTTCATTTTACGGGTCAGCCGCACATCGGCATCACTCGGGCGCAACTGACCCGAAGGGTGGTTGTGACACATAATAATGGAAGCTGCATTGTGCTGAAGTGCCAGTTTAAATATTTTCTTCGGGTCGGCTACTGTCCCGGCCTGTCCGCCTTCGCTTACCGACAGGAGGGCGATTTTTCTGTTTGCCCGGTTGAGCATCAGAACCCAAAACTCTTCGTACAGGTTATCGGCAAAGTTCGGGTAAAAAATTTCAAAAGCGTCGCGACTGGAAGATATCTGTTTTCTGGCCGGGACTTCGGCACTTCTGCGCCTGTAGCCCAGTTCAAGGGCGGCTATAATACTTAGTGCTTTGGCATCGCCCATACCTTTTATTTTTTTAAGTTCAGTGCTGGTCATACCGGATAATTCAATGAGATTATTCCTGGCTTTCGCCAAAAGTTCCCTTGCGAGTTCTACTGCCGAAGCATCTCGCGTACCTGAACGAAGCAAAATGGCCAGTAGTTCGGCATCGCTAAGTGCTTCTTTTCCCTTAAGGATTAGTTTCTCTCTGGGCTTATCATCTTCAGCCCATTGCCGGATAGGCATACGTATGGTGTCATTTTCCATATATTGGCTTTTTTTTCAGCTAATATAATTCAAGAAAATGAATCCTGAAAGTCAAAAATGGCGGGGGATACAGAAAAAAAAAGCCCCGCGGCCAAAGACCCGGGGCAAAAAAAATCTAATAAATATTTAAGCCATTTTATTGACCAGTCGTGTAAGTTTCGACTTCAGGTTACCGGCTTTATTCTTGTGAATAATCGTACGCTTGGCAAGTTTATCAATCATAGAAATAAGCTTCGGCAGCTTGTCGGTAGCTTCGGCTTTATTATCAAGAGCCCTGAATTTGCGTACTGCATTACGCATGGTTTTAGCATAATACCTGTTGCGAATTCGGCGGGTTTCATTAGCCCGGATTCTTTTGAGTGCTGATTTGTGATTTGCCATCTCGTTTAATCAATTTTAAGCAGTCCGTAGGGGAATCGAACCCCTGTTACCAGGATGAAAACCTGGCGTCCTAACCCCTAGACGAACGGACCGTAGGTGTTTCTTTAGGGACTGCAAATGTACAACTATTTTTTAATCCTCCAAACAGTCGATAAAAATTTTTAAAGATTTTTTCTGCCTTCCATTTTCGTCTGTTTAGAACGAAGGCTTAATCAACAATTCAAGCAATTGAAATTCAACGATCTTCAGACTTAAATTCTTCATGATCGGCTTGAAAACGAAAGCCCAGCCTTTTGCCCGTTTTAAGCTTCATATTTTCCAGGGAAGCCTGCATTTCGAACACCGTAACTTCTTTTACCTGCTCGTAGGGGGGGGTCAGCAAGTCGAAGTTAATAGTGTATAACACAGAGGATTCCACGATCTGCCTGGCCGATTCACGGTTTATCGTTGAAGTGGAAAAATTGTTAAACAGCATTCCGATTTCGCGTTTCCCTTCAATAAAATAATGGCTGTCCTTATTTACAAACACCCTTCCGATCATATATCCCACGTCGTTAATGCGGTTATACCGGAACGAATCTGCCAGAAAGTTGTAAATATTAATTACACCACAATATGACCGATCCTTATCTTCGTTGATGTAGGTTGTTTTCATAACTTCATGCATACGCGAGAACTCGAAGATGTTTGTATGCATCATAAATATGAGTACATCCCCGCCAAACCGCAACTCCAGCTCAAACTCTCCCCTGTCACGGTATTCAAATGGTATCAGCTGCTGATTGCCGTTGTATTTTTCCTGATATTCAGCAACCATTTCCAAAATTACACTTTTAAAAAGCCGGAATGTGGAAAAGGTTATCTGATAAACGTCTTGTTTTAACCTGGATTTTTTTCGCAGGATGTCAAAAAGTTCGGAATCGGGCTGGCTCATCGTGTTGCTGTTTATACTATCCAAGCATACAAACGTACATCATTCCATAATTAATACCAACGATAATTTTCTTTTTATGATGAAAGAGATGAAACTATTGCACCGTTCAATATTTATCTTCGGTACCGGGAACTGGTGCGAACGACTTGCCAGCAATCGCCAGCGCCACACGCTGTCCGTCCATAGCCGAAGAAACTATGCCTCCTGCGTACCCCGCACCTTCGCCGCATGGGTAAAGTCCTTTCATCTGAGGGTGCATCAGGCTTTTTTCGTCGCGGAAAATGCGGACTGGCGACGAAGTCCTTGATTCCACAGCGGTAAGCACCGCTTCATTGGTAAGATATCCTTTCATTTTACGGTCAAAAGCCTCAAAAGCCACCCTGAGTCTGTCCGTTACAAATGCAGGCAGAATTTCTTTTAGTTCAACACTTACAAGACCCGGGTGGTATGAGCACACAGGAAGGGTGTTTGAGAAAGTGTCGTTCATAAAGTCGACCATCCTCTGAGCCGGAGATCCGAACGATGTTCCGCCCGCACTCCAGGCTTTGGATTCTGTTTCCTGTTGCAGACGCAGAGCAGCAAACGGCCCGTCGTCCATGTAGGAATGCCAGTCTGATTCCTCCACCGCAACAACGATTCCGCTGTTGGCATATGCGGAATTCCGCTTCGAATTCGACATACCGTTTACCACCATTTCTCCTTCCGCAGTAGCTGCCGGTACTATCGTACCTCCCGGACACATACAAAATGAGAACACACCTCTTCCGGCAGCCTGAGTTACCAGGCTGTAGGATGCGGCAGGAATATGTTCGCCACGGTCTGGCATGCGATACTGTATGGAATCTATCAGCTGCTGGGGATGTTCAATGCGGACACCCAGGGCGAAAGGCTTGGCTTCAATCAGCAACCCATGATCCATCAGCATTTGATAAACATCTCTGGCTGAATGTCCGGTTGCAAGTATCACATGGGGGGCCATAAATTCCTGTCCGTTCTGATCAATTACTCCCTTTATCTTGCCTCTGGCAGTGATGAGTCCGGAAACCCTGCAGTTAAAATAGAATTCACCGCCCGATTCAAGGATGGTTCTGCGGATGCTTGCTATGATATTGGGAAGTTTATCGGTTCCGATGTGGGCATGTGCATCTATAAGTATGTCGTCGGAAGCTCCGTGTTCAACAAGGGTTCGGAGCACCGAAGCAACATCGCCCCGCTTGGTTGATCGCGTATAGAGTTTGCCGTCGCTGTATGTACCGGCTCCTCCTTCTCCAAAACAGTAGTTGGAATCGCCGTTAAGGCGTTCGCCTCTGTTTAGCAGCGATATATCGTACTTTCGTGACTTTACATCTTTTCCCCGTTCAAGAATGACCGGTCTGAAACCATTGCCAATCAGCGTAAGCGCAGCAAACAAGCCTGCCGGGCCAGCTCCGACAATAATCACGGGAGGCCGGTGACTTACATCGGGATAGCTTCTCTTTATTATTCTCTCATCCTGCGGGTAGTGTTCGCCAATATAGATTTCGGCCTTCAGGCGGAACACAACTTTTTGTCTGGCATCCAGCGATCGTTTCAACGGCTGAATGTGGTATATCCTGCCTTTGGGAACCCCCAGAAGGGAGGCAGCATGGTGTTTCCAGCGGACCGGATCCCCGGCATCGGCCGGATTCAACTTCATCTCCAGTATTTTTCGCATCAGCAGGATTCATTCGGAAGTTTATCATGAAAGCATGAATGCCGCTGCGGGACCTGCCTTCAGATTATAATCGCATCAAAACGGATTTATTCAAATGTGAAGGAGAGGAGGAAAAGCTTGGAATTCAGTTTATCGACCGCTCCGGTATAGATATTTCCTTCCCGTTTGAGGATATCGCTTAAACCGTATGACATTTTTAATTCTATCCCAAACTTAAAGAAAGTTGTATAAAAATCGAATCCTGCTCCAAGTTCACCGTAAAGATCGCTTCGGTTGAGCGCAACGTAAGTGGTATTGTTTTCTTCTTTTTTCCTGCTGTCGCTGGCAAGGTCAACGGCATATTTCCCTCCAGCCAGCCAGTAAGGGCGTACGTTATTTAACCGGCTGCCTTTGTATTTGACATGAAGTGGAAATTCAACAAAAGTGGATTGCAGTTTCTTGTTAACAAGGATGGAATTGGTTGCACCATTAAAGTTGGTGATTATGGCATATTCAAGGTCGCGTTCGCCGAACGAGAGCGAAGGAATAAAACGGAGGTCGAAATACTCTCCCATACGAAGATTGGAAACGATACCGATGGTAAAGCCAAAGGCAGGTTTATGTTCCAGGCCGTACAGTCGTGCCGAGTCCGAATAGAGATCCGGTGTCTGAAGGGAATTGTAGGTAATGTCCTGAAATCCGGGATTTGTACGGATGGAAAAAAGCATCTGGTTCATTCCGAGTACAAAACCAAAATGATAAGGAGCGAGATCATATGCGGGCAGGTTTCGCACCTTAATACGCTGTGCGCGGGATTCCTGCATGCCCGTTACCAGCATCATCACACCAATAAAAACCGGAATAAATATCTTTCGCACGTAAGTGTTTTTTGTTCTTAACGGACTTGTAGCCATTTTATTTTAACGAACGCGTTTGCTGTTGCGTTGCTATTCTTCGCCGGTCAGCAAAGCGAGAGCCTCGCGCTTTAATCTTTCTCTGTCGACGGGCACTACTCCCACGTATTCGCACACCATACCACCTGCCAGATTGGAAAGGGCAGCGGTAAGGCGGGTTTCGGCATTCAGTGCCCTGCAGAGTGAAGCCACGCTGATAACGGTATCACCGGCTCCCGAAACATCGGCAATTTTTCTCAGATGTGCCGGCAGGTGCAATTCCATATCGTGACCCTGAAAGCGTTCTCGCAAAAACACACCGGCTTCCGAAAGTGTAACCATCACAGCCTTAATGTCCTGATTTTGCTGCAACAGAGCAGAAGCATTACTTACCGAAGCAATATCGTTGACATCCACATCGGCTTTCAATCCTTCCCGCAGTTCTTTCAGGTTTGGCTTAAAGAGATCGACACCCCTGTACGCGTCAAAGTTCTTTTTCTTGGGATCCACAACCACCGGGATATCGCGTTTGGCAGCCATTTCAATAAGCCTTTCGATAATATCACGGGTTAGAACTCCTTTATTGTAATCCTGACAAACTACCACACGGACCGGATAGCGATCGAAAAGTTCTTCCAGCCTTTTAACAAGTAAGTTCGAATCGGGTTCAGAGAGATCGGAGTCGACCTCTTCATCCACTCTGAGCATCTGAACGTTGTTACCGATAATCCGGAATTTGGTGGTAGTGATGCGGCTGGGGCTGCGGATTATACCGTCGGCCGGTATTCCGTCCTTTTCGAGCAGATCAGAAAACTCAATTCCGCGGCTGTCGTTACCTATTACGGAACACAGTATAGGAACTGCTCCAAGCGCTTTAATATTCAATGCCACGTTAGCAGCGCCTCCCAGCAGGTTTTCACGGCGGTTAAGCTGCACAACCGGAACGGGGGCTTCGGGAGAAATACGATCGACCTTACCCCAGAGGTAAGCATCAATCATCACATCCCCGATAATAAGTACGTGTTGTCCCTTAAAATCTTCGAACAGACGTTCTATAACGCGTTTTTCAGTTTTCATGACATCCGGATTGCCGGGTTCAAATTGATTAGCGGGTGCAAAGATAGTCAATAGTTCCGGAACACGGTTGCAGCCGCTTATCCGGCAGGTTTTATCCGAAGAACATAGCGTTGAAATTTACCAGGTAAACCTCGGATGCGGCTCTGGTAACGGCAGTATACAACCAGCGTACAAAGCCGGTATCCACCATTTCTGCAGTAAGGTATCCATGGTCGATAAACACGGCATCCCACTGACCGCCCTGTGTTTTATGACAGGTGACCGCATAGGCGAATTTGGCCTGAACTGCATTGTAGAAGGGGCTTGATTTTACTTTTTCCATTCGTGCAGAAGCAGAGTTAATTCCGGTATAATCGAGCATTATTTCATCGAACAGCTGTTGCATTTTATCCTGCGGCATCGAGGGCGTATCGGTATTCATTGAGTCGAGTAGCAGCTTCACCTCCACCACTTCTTCATCGGGATAATCCATAAGTTTGATGCTGATATCGGCAAAACGGAATCCGTACATTTCACCAATATGCCGTATTCGACGTATTTCGGCCAGGTCGCCATTCGCAATAAAACCTGCCTTTGTGCCGGGAGGCAGCCAGAAATAGTTGTTTTTGGTTATCATGATGATGTCGCCTGCAGATAGTTCGGTTTCCCGAAACAGAAGGCGTGCTCTCACTTCGTTATTAAAGAGGTTGGCACGTTTATTCGAGCGGGTGATGATGGCAGTATTTTCAACGCCGAACCTGGAATAACAGGAGTTGAGGGCATCCTCGAATGTAGTGCCGTCGATCCGCCGGATATCTTCAAAGCCGCTGAGTTTAAAAAAAGGCAGTTCAGGATTCCCCGGCTGTGCCTGCAACCTCAAACGGGTTGCATTGGTCAGGATCCCGCTTTCCCCTGCCTGACGCACCACCTCGCTCAGTTCGAAAACACTGAGGTCGAGGTGGTACTTTTTGATAAGGGTATCGTGGTCGAGGGCTGGACTTATATCGTCTCCGACCGGGGGAAGCTGGGCGTTGTCGCCAATCAGAAGGAGGCGGCAGCCCTCACTACCATAGATGTACGCAATCAGATCGTCGAGCAGGTCCCGGTGTGCATATATTCCCTGTTCGCCGGATGAGCCGGGCCCCGGAATCATAGATGCTTCATCTACAATAAACAGGGTAAACTTATGCGGGTTTTTACTTAGCGTCATCCGCAGCCTTCCGTCGCCTCCCTGTTCCGCTTTGAAAATCTTCCGGTGTATGGTAAATGCCTGTTTGCGCGAGTACCCTGCAAGAACTTTGGCCGCTCTTCCTGTAGGAGCAAGAAGCACTGACTGCAGTCCGGCGAGCGGCAGAATGCGCACAAGCGCACTTACGAGTGAGGTTTTCCCAGTTCCTGCATACCCTTTGAGCAAAAAAGCAGGTTGCTCGTTTTTCTTATAGTCGGCAGTAATAAAATCGCAAAGCAGGCGGATTACCTCCATCTGTCCGGGGGTGGGTTCGTGTCCCAGCTCCTTTATAATCTGACCGGCCATCAGCCGGGTATCCATTTCTGTCATAAAACAATCATCAGAAGGGATATCCAATCCCAAAATTCCAGTTTATGTCGGCCAGTTGAAATCCGGAAATTCTCAACCATCGTGAGCCGGTTTTTTGCCCGGGATCATAGACTGGCAATCCTCCGTCGATGCGAAAGATAAAAAAGCTAAAGTCGAATCTGAATCCCAGACCTGCGTCCAGCGCCAGGGTAGACGGTAAGTTTCGAAGGTTAAAATGTCCTCCCGGGAAATCTTCATTTTCTTTCAGAAGCCAGATATTACCAGCATCCACAAAGGCTGCACCACTCAGGAAGCTGTATACCGGGAAACGGTATTCAACGTTCGACTCGAGCCAGAGATCGCCGACGCGTTCGAAGCCGGATTTTACCGGACTGTAATATTCACCCGGGCCAACCGAGCGCAGCTGCCATCCCCTGAGGCCGTTGGCACCTCCGGCAAAAAATCCCTTTTCGAAAGGCAGTACATTAGAATTTCCATATGGAACACCGATTCCAAAAGCTGCCCTATACACAACTTGTCGCTTATCTCCGGCAGGCCGGTAATAGCGGAAATCAATATCGCTGCGCAGGTATTGCGCAAAACGTATGTCGAGAAGAGTAAAATTACCGTCTGAATCGCGGGACGCCCCTACCAGGGTGCTGTAAAAATTAAGAACATTTCCGGCCGATTCAATGTTTCCACGGAAATAAAAATAATTGCTTCGCCCCGAAAAATTCTGATTATTGAAAACATACGAATATTTAAGAGCCATCACCAGGTGGTCGGTATATTGATTGAGATAGCGCGGATCTTTGAGTGAATTCAGATATTCGGTAATGAGGCTGTCGCGTTCAATACTGATGGAGCTAAGCTCTACCGGAGAAAAGATATGGCGGGTAGTATTGGATGTACTCCATTCATATCCAAATGACAGAAAAGTAAGGTAACGGGTATAGTAACTTCTGTCCTGATAATTGAATCCGAATCCTATAGTTGTGCGTGCCCGGTGCTGCGCGCCCAGCATAGCAATCCGAAATGGTGTAAGAAGGTGCGGAAAATCGATACCCGATTCTATTCCGGCTTCCAGAGAGTTAAACAGTCTGCCAGGCAGTTCGGCGCGAAGACCGTATTGTGGCTCCATTTCCATCGCTCCTCTTATTTTAAGTCGGAAGGTTTCAGCACCCCGGAAAATATTACGGTTCTGGTAGCTGAAGCTCCCTCCCAGTCCAACGTGCCCGCCGGCATTGGTCGCCTCGGCTTCGGTTGTAAACATATTCACCGGATTTCTGACCATGCGTATCTCGCAGTCGAGTAAAGAAATACCTGAAGGTTTCAGAGAGTCGGGAATGCGGGCCGGAGGAAGGTTTACAGAGACAAACCGGCTCAGCCCCATATTCTGAATGCGGTTGTAGGTAAAGTTAATATCCTGTTGTTTATAGGGTTTCCCCGGCTTAACCATAACTGAGCGGGCAATGGCTTCGGGGCGAACACGCAGTTTGTTACGGTATATCAAATGAAAGTCCGGCCGGATTCCTGCCGTTGTGTCCTCCCGTTTCCTTTTCCAAACCAGGGTATCATTATGAAAGAGGGTATCGCCTACCTGTTCAGCAAAGTTGGTATGAATGAAAACGTTGTTTATAAAATACCTCCGGTGTGGAATGTATTCCGCCGGCAGGCCGGGAGCAGGTTCTTTTGAACGTACATTTTCAACCCTCACCAGAACATCCGCAATTCCTTTTCTGACAGAGGTATCGATCTCGAAGAGAATGTACTCCCTTGAAAATCCGAAATAACCGGCATCCTTCAGGTCGCGGGTGATACGCTCGCGTTCATCGCGTATTACATAAGCATCGTATTGTTTTCCGGATACAAGCAGCGAAGGATTACCCGAACGGGACAGAAAATACCGTAGGCTGTCATCGGGTATATCAAAGGTTATCTTTCCCAGCCGGTGGGGTTCAGGGGTTTGAGTTTTATAGCGGACAAACGCACGGGATCCTTTGAAATAAATGTCGCGCTCAACTTTGGCACCGAAATAGCCCTTATTGTTCAGGTAAATCCTCATCGGATGCAGGGAATTGTCGACCAGAGCCGAATCGAGCAAAACGGGTGGTCTTCCGACACGGGTCCTGAACCATCGTTTTACCTTGCGGTCTTTGCCGCCAGAGAACATATCGCTGACCCAAACACCCGGCCTTAACAGTCCAAGAAATTTACGATCGGGCCTGGGCTGGGCAAAATTGAGCAGATCATCGGTATTGATTTCCGGCCTGTCGGCCTTAACACTGTGGCCGGCAAGCATATATCCTCCGCGTTTCTGTACCTTCGAAGCCGGACTGCACGATGAAAGCAGCAGCAACAGCAGTACAGGAAAAATGAAAATGCGTCTGAAATATTGGTTTAGGTCGGGCATATGCGTATCGGATATGCAAATTTAATGCAAATGTGCGTTGGTTGGGCAGGAAGGATGATTGCAATTACTATGTTCGTTGCAGCCTTAAATGAAATTTTCACAAATAATAGCAGTTAAACCAGCCGGTGTTTTACCTGCGACCAATAAAGATCTTCAATTTCTTTAAAATTCGTTATTGTATTCCAGGCTGTTATGATTTTTATACAAGAAAGTTTCATTTTTTTTTAACGTATCTATTGCCAGTTTGAAAATTGATTGTAAATTTGCAGCCTCAATCGCCGCCAAACACGGCTTCACATCCTGAAGTAATGGGAGCATAGCTCAGCTGGTTCAGAGCACCTGCCTTACAAGCAGGGGGTCACAGGTTCGAACCCTGTTGCTCCCACACAAAAGCCACTAATTCAGAGTGGCTTTTTCGTTTATAACTGCGGTTTATTTCATCTTCTCAGAATTATTTTATTTGATACTGCATCGGCTCAGCCGGGATCAGGCTGCAGGACAGACTATACAAACACTATACTATGCTTTTGAGGTATACTGCAGCAGCAAAGAGCCAGCTTAAGTACGCAAACTCGATTTAAAGGCGCTCCTCTGAAAATATCATTAGCGGCCCTGATGTAGCCTGACCCGCAGCTACTAAATGTATTACCGCACACTTAGCTTGTAAACGGTTGTTATTGGCACTTTAAAATGTATTCTAATCTCTGCATCTGTTGTGGCTGAGCAATTCTGCGTCCACCAGTTCAATAATTCGTCAGGAGTTGTTACTTTTACCATCGAATTCAAATAATACAAGCTGGATGTTTCCATACAGGATTGGAATGGGTTACGATGTTCACCGCCTTGGTCAGGGACTACCGTTTATGCTCGGAGGTGTGCGAATAGAACATCATTCAGGTGCCATCGGGCACTCCGATGCCGATGTTCTGTTGCATGCTATCTGCGATGCTCTGCTGGGAGCTGCAGCCATGCGCGATATAGGATATCACTTTCCCGACAACGAACCTGAGCTAAAGGGAATCGACAGCCGGAAGCTGCTAAAACAAACGGTGGAGATAATAGGGCGCGAAGGATGGAAAATCGGCAACATCGATTGCACCATCGCCCTGCAGAAGCCTAAAATTGCCGCCTACATCGAAGCCATGCAAAAGGAAATAGAAGCAATTACCCTTTCAGGAGCAGGAAGCATTTCGGTAAAAGCCACAACTACTGAAAAACTTGGATTTACGGGTCGCGAGGAAGGCGTGGCAGCCTGGGCCGTCGCCCTGATCTACATTTCAAACAGATGAACCCTCTCCGGAAAAGCACCGGCAACCAAGCGCTCTGGCAACCATGAACATCCGATACATTTCCAACACACAGATCGACAAGAACGCTTGGGACAAGTGTATCATCATGGCTGTAAACGGAACCATTTATGCTTATTCATGGTATCTAGATCTGGTTTGTGAAGACTGGGATGCCCTGGTATCGGGAGATTATGAAACCGTATTTCCCCTCCCCTTTCGCAATAAAGCAGGCATCACATACCTGTATCAGCCATTCTTCACCCAACAGCTCGGAATTTTCAGCAACAATCATCTTACGCCCGATATCGTTGAAGCGTTTCTGAAAGCCATCCCGGAAAAATTCAGATTTGCAGAGATAAACCTGAATTCCTTCAACAAGCCGGATGAAAAGCGCTGGAGAATAAAACACAACGCCAACTACGAATTAGATCTAATAGAGTCATACGACAGGCTTTCATCGAGATACTCTGCAAATACAAAGCGAAACATCACGAAAGCGGTAAAAAACGGCATAACCGTTTCAAATAATCTTCGCCCGGATGAGATCGTAAAGATTTTCAGGGAAACCAGGGGGAAGGACTTCCCGCACCTTCGTGAAAACGATTACCGCAGGTTGCTGAGACTTATCTACCATTGCCTGCACGATCAAAAGGCTATTTGCTACGGAGCCTACACCCGGCAGAATGCTCTCTGCGCAGGGGCTGTATTGCTGTTCAGTCACCACAAGGCCATTTTTATATTTTCCGGCACCGGTTCGGAAGCCCGTGCCACAGGGGCTATGTCACTGCTTATCGACCGCATCATACAGGATTCGGCAGGAAATCATCTGACTCTTGATTTTGAAGGATCAAACGATGCCAATCTGGCACGGTTCTATGGCAGTTTCGGCGCCGCACGTACTACTTACCCTTCTCTTCGCTTTAACCACCTTCCGCTGCATCTGAAAGCTATGACCGGACTTGCAAAAATCCTCCGGAGGATGATTGCTGTTAAACCAGGGAACTCCAAAAGGTAATTAAGCTGCTGCGATGCCGGATCACGAAAGTCTATTAAGAAAAAAGTCCGGGATCAACACCGATCTCCGGACTTTTTTCAATTTCTACTTTTTTAAGTCTGCGCAAGCCTCTGCTAAGCACAAACCGCTATTACTGATGCTCGCAAATTAAGATTGCAACCGGGCCATTGGCTGCACCATCCGAACAAGGTATTGAATGAGCTTTCTATTCTACCCTGTTCTGCTTCTGGAAAGCATCGAAGTCGAAATGCAGGGTAAAGCGCAGCGTATTTTCAAGCGGATTTTTAGCCTGCCCGCCTGTGGGAATCAGATACGCAAAGTCCAGACCAAACACATTGTACCTTAAACCGGCACCCAGGGTAAAAAACTTGCGGTTACCCTTGGTTCTGTCTTCATGGAAATATCCGCCGCGAATGGCAAATTGTTTATCGTACCAGTATTCAATGCCGACAGCAAATGAAAGTTCCCGGATCTCTTCGTTGAAACCGTTGGGAGCATCAAAGAACGACTGGAACATGCCGACAGGAACCGAAACATTAGGATCCATACCTTTAAATATCAACTGATTACCGTTGTCATCGTAAACAGGCTGGCCGGTTATTGAATCGGTAAGATAAATCGGGGGAGTCGGAATCAGGAGTTTGTTGATATCCACCATAAAGGAAAGGCGGTTGAAATCATCGATATCAAGGGTTAAAGAAGGACCGAAGCGAAGATTGGTAGGAATGAAATCGCGTTGCGTATTGTCGTCGGAATAAGATATTTTCGATCCGATGTTGCTGATATTAAGACCCCAGGCAAAAAATCCCTCCATATTCGGAAACTCTACGTCGTGACGCGAATAAATCGCGATATCGGCTGCAATGGAGTTGCCGGGCTTGGTGGATGCACCGCCTACACTCTGGCCTTGCGTAAGATTTGAGTGAATAAAGCGGGCGGTTACAGCACCCGAAAGGTTTTTGGTAAGCATCCGGGAATAAGAACCGCTGAGGGCAAATTCGTTGGGCCTGTAATTACCGATGGTTGCTCCCTGAATATCTGTAAATGTGATATCTCCAAGCGAGAAATAGAGCAAGGAACCGGAAACCACCTGATTATTTGCAAGTTTTTTATATCCGGTAAGATATGCCAGGTTAATATCGCTTACCAATGCTCTAAGCCAGGGGCTATAGGAAAGGGCAAAACCCATATCGCTTTCTATGTAGGAATATTTGGCCGGATTCCAGTGCATTGAATTGGCATCGGGGCTGCTTGAAACCCCGGCTTCTCCCATACCACCCGAGCGGGCATCGGGAGCAATCTGCAAGAAAGGTACAGCAGTAGTAATGGTGTTCAGATCCTGTCCTATATAGTTATTTGATTGGGCGAACAACGTTCCTGAAAAAATAGCCATAAAGCCCGCCAGCAGGCCCATTCGAATGACTGAGTAAAGTCGCATAGGGTAATTTTTAATTGAAAGGTGCAAAGTTATTGATAATTTTCTTTAAAAAAACTCCAAATCAAACGCCGGCACATTCAGAATATTGCATCGGACGTATTCCCGGTAAACAGGTTAATAACTCTGTTTTAATAACATTATTGTTCAACCACTGCCGGGCCTGACCAATACTAAGGAATATGAAAAAACCAATCTCCCCGGGGGTATGTCGTTTTCCTTCAGATCAGCGCATCCTGTTTAAAATTATATTTCCCCATTCATTAGCCGTTTTTATTATCACTGCCTGCTTTCATCCCGTCAATCATCGCCGGAAGTTCTTTAGGTCTATAAACAACGGTAACGGAATAATTACTTTAAACAGATAAAAAAAATTGCCTTTACAACAGTCAGTTTTAATGAAATTCACAAGATAGCTCTCCTTTTTCGGAGGTATCCCGGCATATTCGTTCACCCGGCAAATTTGAGGCTCAATATTTGCATGATGCAGGAAATTCATGTAGGTTTGGAAAATAATACTTTACGGATGAAGCCGAATAAAATAATCGCTTTTTTAATTTTTTTTGCCCTTTCCGGGAATAAAAGTCCTGCTCAGACTGCTTACCCTTTGGATTACTTTTCTGCTCCGGTGGACATTCCCATCGTTTTATCCGGATCGTTCGCCGAGTTGCGGTCCAATCATTTCCATTCGGGCATCGACATACGCACCCAGGGCGTTGAAGGAAAGAACATACTTGCATGTGCCGACGGTTATGTTTCCCGAATCAGGATTTCTCCCTTCGGTTTCGGCAAAACACTTTACGTTACCCATCCCAACGGATATTCCACCGTTTATGCTCATCTGTCAGGCTTCCGGACCGACATAGCTTCCTGGGCCAGGTCCGAACAATATCGTCTGGAACAGTTTGAAGTCGACCTGTTTCCTGCACCGGGTCTGTTAAAAGTTACAAGAGGTGAGATAATTGCCTTTTCAGGAAATTCAGGATCATCACAGGGCCCGCACCTGCATTTTGAGATTCGGGAGTCGGCCACGGAAATGCCGGTAAACCCGTTATTATTCGGGATGCCGGTCAGGGATTTTACCCGGCCTGTCATCAATGCTGTCCGGATCTATCCCGAAGGACAGACAAGTACCGTTGCAGGCAGAAAAACCGACTTTGACCCGAAAATTGCAGGCTGGGGCACATCCTACCGCCTGGTCGACAACAATGAGATTGAGGCCGCCGGGGCAGTATCCTTCGGTATAAACGCTCACGATCTGCAAAGCGGAGGTACGAATAAAAACGGAATCAATCTTTTTAGGGTACTTGTTGACTCCCTGCCTTTTTTTGAATGGAAAGCCGAAAAATTCAGCTTTGCCGAAACCCGTTACATCAACAGCTTTATTGATTACGCATTTTATAATAAAGCAAAGGAGAGGTTTATCCGTACGAAAAAAGCCCCCAATAATAAGTTAAGTCTCTACAAAACCATAAAAAACGATGGCATTCTGGAAATAACTGCCGGTAAAAGCTATACAATAACAATTGAAACCGCTGACGGTCATGGAAATCTCTCTTCGGTGGGTTTCAAAATCAAAGGCGTTTCAGCTCCATGGCCTTCCGGACTGCCTTTAGGGAATTTGCCTGTCTTCAGCCACGATCGCCTGAACGAATTCTCTTCCAACGACCTACGTATCAGCCTGCCCGGTAAATGTCTGTACGACACCCTGCACTTTGAATACAGCACATCGCCTGCACTACCTGAGCATTGCGCATCCGTACACAGCATTCACAAGCCAGATGTACCTCTTCACGATTACTTCGACCTCTCCATTCGTATTGGCGATGCATGGCTGGGATACGAAAAAAAACTGATTATGGTTAAACTTGGGAATACAGGAAAACCGGAATCGGCAGGAGGCACTGTGGAGGGAGAGTTTTTACGGGCCAGAGTGCGGGAATTCGGGCGTTATACGGTGATGGCCGATACCGTTTCACCGGTGATTAAGGCGATTAATATCCGCAACAATCAGAAGCAGGAACCCGGCAAGGCTGTTGTATTAAGCATCAGCGACGACTTATCGGGTATAAAAAACTATCGCGGAACCATGAATGGCAGATGGATTCTGATGGATTACGATCCTAAAAACAAACGACTGACTTACACACCCGACGACCGGATGAATACCGGCAGTAACGCATTCGTGCTATACGTGGAAGACGGAGCCGGAAATGCTTCGGAATATAAGGCAACCCTCATGCGCTAGCATCGGATTACTCCCGGATTCAAAGAAATGACTATTTAAAATTACTCTCCGGATCCCGGTTTCCTGACTCGCATAAGAAGTCCTGGATCTATGGTTACGAGCAGTCCTTGTCCGATTTCACCAATGCGAACCAGCACCTTCCGGTTTCCGCGGTATTGAACCAGTTCACCTTGCAGCCCGATCAATGGCCCTGCTTGAACTTCAATAGCCTGCCCTTGTGGAATTCGTTCGGTTGTCACCTCCAATATGGCGTCCTGACCCAGCAGCAGACGGATGGCATTTATCTGCGACTCCGGTATTGGCACGGCCTTACTTTCAAAGGTTACAAACTTGTAAATACCTTCTATTTTTACCACATCAGCATATTCAGAGGGAATAATCCTGACAAAAATGTACGATTTAAAGAGGGGTTCATCCACCCATTTCATGCGATCACTCCACTTCCGCCTGGTTCTGCGCAGGGGCAGGTAACACTCCACCTCCGACTGCATAAGACGTTGGTATACTGCTTTTTCGGCTCTAGACTTTGTATAACAGGCATACCAGGTTGGCTCCTCCTGTTCAATCCTTTTATCTGTTGGTTTATTCCTGGCCATTGCTCTGCTGAAATTGCGCTGCAAACGTAATTGAAAATTTTTCTGAAATTAAGCCCGGGATAAAAATACCGGACCGGAAATCAGACCGGGTAGTGGCAAGACACAGCAAATCAGTTCTGTTCAGAAACCGATTCGGCTGAAATAACTCCATGAACAATTTTGAATCCTTCATAATGCAGAAGGGGTAATTCGTTTATCGTAAACGACTCGATCCGGCTACCTTCCGGTCCCGTTCTGCTCCAGGAGATAAAGGAATCCAGTGCCGGCTCATCCCCTTCGGCCTCAATCAGCAAACCCTGGCCAAGATAGAGGGCTTTACCCCTTATCCCAAGTTTATCGGCAAACTCCGATGCTTTTTGCCTGAATCCAACGCGTTGCACATTTCCGGTTGCAAATATTCGTATCCTTTTCTCCATTTTTATCGCGTACAATTGAACTTTGAATAATGAAATACTATCGTTCTTAATCTTAAAAATCTATATAACAAGGGATTCCACTACAGAACAGCCTATTAAAATTGATTTTTTTGACAACATTTATAAATAACCCAGGTTACCATGAAATGTTTAGAATACAAATTTCGTAAAATAACCCGATTACGGAGCGGCATACTGCAGCAACTCTTCGTAAACGCGAGACCATCCCTTCCAGCGTTTTTGTTCCGACATCGACTCGTTGTGCCACAAACTGATAAACGTTCCATTCACCGATCTGACGGCATCCACCAGGGGGCGGATATAATCCATCGCATCGGTGGCATCTACCTGCATATAATCCCTGAGTGTACCTTCCATCAGAGTAAAAGGGTGGATTGTCAGGGGCATAACTGCTTCAGCTTCCAGATCGTACCATTTGAACGGCGAACAGATTCCTGCACGAAAACCGGGATGGCTGGCGAATCCCATGCTGTAATCGTCGGTGATGTCGGCATTTACAAGATTACGGTAAGTCTCAGGGAAGCTCAGCTTGAGAAAATGCTGGCGGCTGGCGGTAATTTCACGTTTCAGCACACCGGAGAGCATGTCCGTTTCTTTCTTCAGGAGCCCTGGATTCGTATTTGATGCATACGAAGGATGAATCCCTACATACGCGTAGTCGGCCAGCGACTTTACCAGAATTCTGAACCTGTCGTTTGAAGTTGGGATATTTTTGTCGTTCACGCCATATCCTGCGAATAGAATGAAATACCAGGGTTTGAGTCCAAAACGGGCATGGAGTGCAAAGAGTATTTCAAATGTGTCGAAAGGATCCGGTTCTGAACCCAGCAGAACTCTGGTACGGGTCAAAGCTTCTTTCAGATCGCGGGATGCCAGATCTTTGAGATAGCCCCCTATTGTTCGTATCAAGCCCTTATTTCTGTATGCCCAGGCGGCGTCCACATCAATGGTGGGTACAAATTTATAGACAGGCGGCTGCAATCGCAATCCCGGGAATCGGGTGCTGAGCAAACGCCCCAGGCTTAGAGCCCATCGGTTAACTACAGGCACTCCAAGAAATCCCTGCTGCAGGGCGATACCTCCGGAAGGGGAAAACCGTCCGTGCCCGTCGCGCATATAAGGGAGGTACTCTTCATATCTTGAAACCAGGTAAAAAGATGCCGAAAACAGATCGAAAGGAAAATCCGCCGTTTTTCCGTATACAGGGAAAAATGCACGAGTGCCGTCAAAATCGGTAAAATGCAGCTGATGACTGTTAATCCCCTTTTCGAGGAGCAGTCCCGCAGGTATGATGTGAATTTCCTGTCCGGGAGCCAGGGCATGGGTATGATAGCACAGTTTTGCTCCCTGAAAGGCAAGATAATCGTCCGTTCGCGTGGTTAAAACAATGCGCAGGCCCAGAAGTTCTCCGGCAATGAGACCGGTAATGTAATGCAGTCTGGCAGTTTCACGCTCAGCATATATCAGGAGCTCATCCTTTTGCATGTTGATAATTACATTTTATTCATACCGCAGCGAATCAACCGGGTTAAGCCGTGCTGCTTTGTTGGCTGGTATGTATCCTGAGGCAACGGCTACGCCAAAGCAAAGCAGAACCCCGAGAATTATCCAGGCCCAGGGCACAATAAATCCCGAACCAATAATGGATGACAGAATATTTCCAATTCCGATTCCGAAGACAATTCCCACAATTCCTCCGATCTGGCCGATAACGATGGCTTCGGCCAGAAACTGGTTGCGGATGGTTTTGCTTGTTGCGCCCATTGCCTTGCGGATTCCAATTTCCTGAGTACGTTCCGTTACCGACACCAGCATGATATTCATCAGCCCGATGGCTGCTCCGATCAGGGTAATGGCACCGATAATCGTGGCCGCAAGCCGCAGGTATTTCAGGTTATCAAACAGCATTTCAGCCAGACTGTCGCTTTTTTCGATATCAAAGTTATTCTCTTCTCCCGCTTTTACGCCACGGATTACGCGAAACAGCCCGGTAGCCTCTCCCAAAGCAACTTCCAGATGGGAGGGGTCTTCCACAACTACGTTAATGGTAAACGACATATTCGGACGCGAAAACGCCTGCCTGACATTGGTAACGGGCACAATACAGGTATTATCTGTATTAAACCCCATGCCGGTTCCTTTTGCCTTCATTACTCCTATCACCTGGTACTTACCGGATCCGATGCTTATGATCTTGCCTATGGGGTCTACTCCGGATTTAAAAAGCCTGGATGACAGTGCCGACCCGATTACCGCAACATAAGAGCCAGTGCTGATGTCGCCAGCTGAAAAAGTCCTTCCTTTTTCCAGCTCATTTCCTGAAACTCTCAGGTAGTTATCATCGGACCCAATCACCGGAATATTGGGGTTGGTTTTTACCGATCCATATTTCACGGTAGCGGTATTGGTGGCATATGTCTGCACGGACGCCAGTCCGTACCGATAGTCCCCGGTAAACTGCAATGCTTCCTGCCAGGTGATGTAGCGGTAATTACGCGGGAGAGTGGAACGGTTACCCATATGAATGCGCATACTGCGGTTTCGTATGGTAAAGGAATTGGCACCCATGGAGGTGAAATTCTCGTTCAGATAATATTTGATGGCGTCAATAGAAGTAAGAATCCCAACCAGAGCCATAATGCCAAAGGCGATAATCAGAACAGTCAGAATACTCCTGAGCAGGTGACTGCGAATGGAATCGAGTGCGATCCTGAGGTTTTCCGATATTAAGCCGGTCATGCGGTGATTTTTTACAAACTTACATCAAAATTTCGCACTAAAATGAATTTTAATTGCCAAACCAGCACCGCATGGCAAAGCCTGTTCATTCGATAACGGCATAATCCCCGGAGACCGGCCTTTATAAATAAACCTGAAAATCAGAACACAGCGGATTAATGCATTAGGGTGCATCTTATCACACATGCGTAATAAAAAGTCGTTTATATTTTACTTCCGAAGGCAAGGTCACCGGCGTCGCCAAGTCCGGGAACTATATAGGCCTGTGCCGTAAGCTCATCGTCGATGGCGCCAACCCAAAGTGTAACATCCTGGGCAGGCAGATAACGCTTGATGTAATCAATACCCTGTGTACTTGCGATCAGGGTAACGATGTGCGTATGCGAAGGCTTACCTTTGGCCAGAAGCTCTTTATAGCTGAGAACCAGCGAAGCTCCGGTAGCAAGCATAGGATCGGAAACGATCAGTACTTTATTGGTGAGGTCGGGACTCGAAACGTATTCAACCTGTATTTCAAATCTGCCGTCTTTGCTGTGTTTGCGGTAGGCCGAAACAAAAGAATTATCGGAACGGTCGAAAACATTGAGCATACCCCGGTGAAGCGGAAGACCGGCTCTGAGAATGGTTGCAAGTACAGGGTACTGCTTCAGCACAGGAACTTCGGCAGTACCAAGCGATGTAACTACTTCCCTGACTTCATATTCCAGTTGACGGCTGATTTCATAGGCGAAAATGGCACCCATTCTCTCCATATTGAAACGAAACCGGAGACTGTCCTGCTGGATAAGCGAATCTCTGATTTCAGCAATATATTGATTGAAAATCGAATTCTGTGCTCCCAGATTTTGAACCATTTCCGAAAAATTAAAATTATCTATCCCGTTTTGTTAATTGCACGCAAAGATAGTGATTAATAATGCAATACCTAACGGACGATAAATAAATCGGAAACATCTGTTTACAGCGGGAATCAGCTCCTGCCGGGCAAAATCAGGAAAGTTCCGGAATAAGCTGCAAAAGAGCTCTCAGTTATCGCATTGTACTCTGTACATCCTAAAGATCAGCGAATTGTATAACGGTTAAAACCGGAGGCTGGTTTTCAGGCAACTTTCCGGTGAGGTGAACATATTTGTTACCGAATACTCAAGCAATATTGCACTTGCCGGCGATTCATTCTGCCCGGGCACTTTAAGTGTAAGTCCGATGGTAGAATAAGGTGGCAGTTCAATATCGTAGATGAGCCCCGCCCTGCGAGCTTCTTCACCGGGAACCAGATAAAAACCTATGCCACTGTAGTTGGTGAGGAAAATGCTTCGCTTCCCATTTCCCGAGGCGGCGGCATTTACTTCTTGTCCGGTACATGCGTCAAACAACTTTTTCAGCCACTCTGCTCGTCCGTATACATTGCCGTTATAGTATGCGGCTGTACGCTTATCCATCAGTGCATCTTTCACGCCTTTCAGGTTCCTTTCGCGGGCAAACACCAGGGTAAAGGGCCGCATATCGCTTGGTCCGGAGTGATATTCACTGTGGATGGAGCCGTGGATATCCGAATTTGCCAGAATGGTAAGGTCTTTTTCGAGTGCCCAAGCAAATGCCTTTGGATAGTATTCCTTGTAATTTACGACCTCAATTCCGTGAAGCCGTCCGTCAACGAGCAGTTTATCGTGCTCCGGAAACCAGATAGTAGTATCGGGTTGCTGGGCTTTCCACCCCGGGTGGTTCCAGAAAATAAAAGCTCCCTGTTTACCCGCTTCCGTAAAGGCATCGGACCAAGTTTCTGTGTCCAGCTTTGAAATATCGTTGAGAAACAGCGCATTTGAATGTCCGGGTGGCATGCTACGTGTAATTTCAGCACCTTTCACAAGTAAAATTCCCAATTGATCCGCTTTTGGTAAGGCTATTTCATACGAACGGTTGAGATCCTGATTTACATCATCCCGGAAAGGCCGGTATTCAATATGATCGGTAACAGCAATAACATCCAGACCTTCCTGCCAGGCTTCCAAAATTCTCAGGGTTGGCCATACCAGACCATCGGAGAAGACGGTATGCGTATGAAAATCCCCCTTAAGGGTATAAAAACCGGCTATATCCGGAATATGAAAATTTCGTCTGGCACCGTCCTGCGATAATGCCGGTGACAAGAAAGCGCTAAAAAGCAAAACAAATAAAAGCCGATTCATCGTGTTTTATTTCTTTACGGATGTTTTAATTCAACGGACTAATACACTTCCGGAAATTGATACGGAAGCGTTGTGTTGTTTATGGAATAACAAACCGGTCGGGGTGTCTGGCCGTCTTATCGCCGTAAAACTCCCTTATCATCTTAAAATCAAACTCATAATCCCCTGTAGGCATAAACGAAGGGCCGAACCCACCCCGCTTCGTTTTATAATCAAGGTATCCCATTACAACGGGTACACCGGCATTCCGCGCGATAAAATAATATCCCTTTTTCCAGTGTGGATTCCGTTTGCGGGTTCCTTCAGGAGTAATGGTTAAGATCAGCGATTTTCTGCTGTTGAACTCTTCGGTAAGCTGATGCACCACATTGGTGCTGTGGGAGCGGTCAACCGGAATACCTCCCATCGCCTTGAGAACCGGAGTGGTAAAGCGGTTAAAAGCCTCCTTTTTAATAAAAAAGTAGGATTTATATCCCAGGGATGCATATCCCAGCCATCCGTAAAAAAAATCGATGTTCGCCGTATGAGGAGCCATCATAACCACACATTTGTGAGGTTTTCCCGGGAGTTCACCGGTTATTTCCCATCCCAGCAATCTGAGCAGTACGCGTGCGAGTGTTTTTATTATCATTTCAGGGTTCAGGAAGATGCAGGCCAGTCGATAAAATTGTACCTGCTGCCGCATACTTCGGATGCAAATATAATCGCCTTGCGGATAGCTTCGTCCCAAAATACCGTGCTATCTTCAATTTTCCCGAATTTATGAATTACCGAAACCAGGCCGGCATTGAAACTGTCGCCCGCACCGATGGTACTTACAACTTCTACCGCAGGCACTTTTACCGCCTTTGAATACAAGGGAGTATACAGCGTTAATCCGGCAGAATTTTTCGTATAAATTAATCTCTCGCAACCGCAATCCCGCACAAATGCATATGCCTGATCGCCATTTTCGGCACCGGCGATTAGTCTGAAATCCTCATCCGAACCTCTGACTAAATCCGAAATACGTATGTTTTCACGAATATATGGCATTATTTCCGGGAGTTCATTCATGTGCGGCTTTCGAAAATTCGGATCGTAAAATATCGTGGCCTTGCCCATGCGGGCCGCTTCTGCCAACCGCAGTATGTTCGACCGGTTGCGTGGTTTCACCGAATAGAACGACCCCATCATAAAAATATCGTTTTCCCGAAAATCGGGAACAGAAATGTCCGGGGGCTCATCGGGAAGGCCTTGATAAAATTGGTATGAGGCATCGCCGCCGGCATCCAGAAATGCAAGAGCCAGAGTTGAATTACCCGGATGTAGCTTAAATCCGGAAACATCAACCTTGTTGCTGCGAAGAAAATTCAGAATCAGCCTGCCGGTTTTATCCTCTCCTGCCTCGGAAATCAAAGCAACAGGGATCTCCGACCGGCCGAGTGAAACGGCAGAGTTAAGCAGACTTCCTCCGGGGCATGACCATACAGGATTTTCGTCACTGAAAACAATATCAAGCAGACATTCGCCTATGGCACGTACCATTACCGGAACTTATCTAACAAGAATAATCTTGGCTGTATTTCGTGAAATGTAACCATTCCGGTCACGGATCGTCAAGCGGCAGAGGTAGAGTCCTGCCCTTGCGGGGATGCCGTCATCCGATCTGCCGTCCCAGTGTATGGAGCCCGAAACATATCCCTCCGAAACTATACGCTCAGGGCCTATCGACCGTATAAGTTGACCGGTGGAATTGAAGACCTGCATCTCTACATCAAATTTGCCGTCGAACAGGTTGTGGTCAAACCGCACGTAAACATCCCCGCCCGACGGATTGGGATATGCGGTTAACCCTTCAACACTCAGTACAATATTGCGCTGAACCACAAATCGTATGCTTGCAGTACTTGAATTATTGTGTACATCCCAGGCTTTCAGCGAAAGCGTATGCTCACCTTCCGGGAGATTGAAATACTGATAATTCACCCGCCCGCTGCGGTAAGAGTCCTTGTCCGACACATAAAAATCGTTGAGTACAACCGAGGAGTAACCGTCACCATCCATGGTCGCCGTGATGTCGTGACCTATACCGGTTCCCAGGGTGTTTATACCGCTTTCGTCGTAAAGGAGTGCAACCAGCCGGGGAAATTCGCTGGTAAGTCCTCCGTCGACAAAATTAGTGTCGTTCATAAACAGGCGAATTACCGGTCCTTCCGTATCGGTAGTCTCCGCCTGAACGGCTCCGCCTATCCTGATGCCCGTGTAGAATCCATTGGCATCAACCACCCCGTTGGTGGCATAATAGCTTAGTTTACCCTGTCCGTATGAAAAATCTATATCTCTTGGAACGGGAAAGGTTATCTCAAATTTCCCTCCGGTGACGGTAGCCTTACCCTGATATAGAACATTCTTCAGCGAATTAAACTGTGTGATAAAACTCAGGTTCTGCTGTCCGAGAGTTGTAACAACGGAAGGTTTATCAAAAACTTTAACATACACGATTCCGTCAAAGTTATTCATAAGCATATCGTCGTCGTCGCGAATCTCACCCGAAACAGTTGCAAGCGTATTGGCAAAAAGGGTATCAACGGCAGCACCTGTAACTGGATTCTTAACTCCTGTAGTTGCTACGTGGAATCTGGGCATGGGCAGCCGCATGGAAGGATCCCCGAATAGGGTAAGGTGACGGGTATTCTGCGAGTTGGGGCTGCGGTTTTTCGTATACCGGAGTGCATCACCCAGGCGTGGAGGCACGTTGGTGTGCGGACTGAACATGGTATCGGCAAAATGAAGGTTCAGAATGGAGTTGTTGGAGGCAAAAGCCAGCCGGGTAGTGGTCACCAGCGACATGGCTCCTCCGTTGGGATTAAGGAAGACCAGCTCGCCGGCTGAGGTGTGCAGCGGGTTATCGAAGCGTGAAAACTCACAGGTTGCCGTAAAAAACAGTCCCATACGGTCGTAGTTTGTCCAGGCATTGATATCCTGAATTTCAAGCACCCGTTCGTCGGCCCAGCCAACCTCTCCGCCATGGCCAATGTAATTAACCATCAGTGCTCCTTTCTCAACCCGGGTTGCAATTTCGCGGTTTACATCCGGATATCTGGCCCCGCCGGGCGTCGACTCCAGCACATAGGAGTCGAAATATATCTTGTGAATATTGTAATCGGGACTTTTTAGTTCGATCGTATCCACCAGTTTTTCAGCCTGATCAAGGTGCGTATTCCGGTCGCGGTCATCGGCCGGCACTACAATCGTATTCCTCCAGTCTCCGTGTGTGTCGGCATTGTTTTCAAGGTAATAAATAAGCTTGTCGACGACTATGCGGGATTGTTCCGGGGTTCGTACCGGCAGCCTTCCGACCCCGATATCCAGAAGACCGGAAGCATTCAGGCCTCCTTCCCCATCATCAAGAATTCCGAAATAATCGTCGGAAAGAAAAGAGTAAACGTAATGAACTGCATTTTCACTCTGGAAAGTAGGAATGAAAATGGTATTTCCCGGAATCCGGTTTTTAACATCGTACGATGCATTTCCGACAAGAAGCAGGTACTTGGGGTACCCCCACTGTTTGCCCCGGTCGTATAGCAATTTCATAAAATCCCTGATTGCGGTAATATCCTGAATACCCGACGAAAACTCATTATACACCTCGGGAATCGACACCACAACCGCTGAAATTTCACCCCTGTCGTTGTGAACGTGTGCCAGACGTTTTGCATCCTGGGCAAAATCGGGATGCGTCAGTATAACCATATCGTAATTACCCAGCGCGTGCAGGTTTTGATTCCGGATCTTCTCACCGGTTCTTACCTTTAGAAATGAGGTTCCGTCAAAGGCAATCATTTCAACAAGCTTTTCCGTATTCCGCTTGAACGTTGCCTGGCTTCCGGTGCGCTGGAGTGCCAGCGAACGAACGTTTACCGGGTCGCTTACATCCCATACTTCCTGAACTGTATTCGCATTCTCAAGATTAAAACGCGTAATTTTTCCCTCCCCAACGGTCCGGGGATCCCTGAAAGCCATTTGACCGCTACTAAATGTCAACGCACAACGAACATTCAGCGAAACAAAATCAAGAAAACCCAGGTCGGTATTGGATACCGGATTGAACTGGATTCTGACATCCATTCTATCGGAGGAAAAGGGAATCGATTTAACCTCCGTTACCTCTTTAGCATATTCATGATCCGACAGAATCTTAATCAATTTCGGGGAGGCTACATTCTCTCCGTTTACCAGAATATTGAAAGTAACATCTCCCTTGGTAGACCGGGCTGCCAGTCCGTAACGCAATACCACGTTTTCACCGGCAACGGGATTATTAAACCGGAACGATGGCAGATTCAGGATTCTGGTATAGAAATCGAGCTTTTCACCAAACCATTTCCTGCCGCTTTTTACAAGGTTGATATTATCGTTTTCGTGAATCCTCATGTCGGTATAGGATGATGTCAGGTCGTTTTCTGCTTCGGCAGGACCCTGATCTTCGGGAATCCGCTTGCCGGGCATAAGACCTATGGTCAGAAAATACGCCCCCTCATCCGAATACAGGTGCGTATTATGCTCCATCCGTGATGAAAAGGGATTGAGCGTCCATGTGTTCGGCCCTAAACCGTAAAACAGAATATAATCGCCGGGAGCAAAAACACCGGGTTTGGCCGTAACAACCCGGATTGCATTCTCGGCAAGGTCGTTGATACGCTCTGTTCCTGCTGTTTCATTCAGCATCCTGCCCCCGTTACCATATAGTCGTATCATGGCCGGATTCAGGTTTTTCAAAGGCATCCCTAGTTTGCTCAGGTCATCGTATGTCAGTTTATAGATGCCCGACTCCTTAATATATATCTTATACCAATCACCTGAAGCGAGCACGGAATTATAAGGATATAACGCAGCCTGTTTTTCACTCCCGGCTCCCCTATAGGTATCCACACTAACCGTAAAACCTGAAACTTTCGCCTGCAAGCCTGTCCCGGGGTCGGTACCGAACGGAAGAACGGTGACATACACCCAGGGGCGGCCCCGCTCAAACATCACTTCAGCGGAAGCATCCGGAACCCGTGGCAGTGATTCGCCACCAAGAAGAGTGTGTTCCGTTTCAGTAAACGGCTCATAATAAATATTTTCAAGTCGAAAACCTGCAAAGTCAAAGCCTTCTGGCAAAGGAATCCGAACAACAATGGAAGGCAGATTGCTTTCGGGAAGCAAAAGATACTGGGCCTCACCGAACGACAGAACATCAATAGGGTCATCCTCACCGCGCAAGAGGGAAGCAGGAGCACCCCAGTTCAGAACAACGGGTTTACTCAGCTGAGCCGTTGCAGTAAAAGCAGTCAGTATTAGTATCAGTGTAACGATTACTGTCCGTAACTTCATAGTCCTTTTCCCTTTAATAATGCCTACCTGGTGATTGCTATTTTTAATGCTTTTGTCGCCCTTTGTCCTGTAACACTCTTTACGGTAAGATTACCTATATACAACCCGCTTGTAAGGAGACGCCCGCCGCTTCCGCACCCATCCCATTCGAAAGCCGGAGTTCGGTATCCACCGGCAAAAATAGTCCGTTTAAGTTCCGCCACCTTCGATCCCTGAAGTGAAAATATCTGCAATAACAGTTCAAGTTCTTCCCCTGCGCGATTATGCTCAATTTCAAAACGCGTTATGTCAGACATTGGATTGGGATATGCCTGAAAATCACCAAGAACCAGTTCATCGGATCCGGCAACCACAAAATGCAGGCTTGCTTCCGAGGAGTTGTTGTTAACATCCCAGACCTTCATCTTTAATGTATGACTTCCCGGCTCAAGTCTGGGCATAGGAAACATAACCCTGCCTTGTTTATAGGTATTGAGGTCTGCCTGGTAATAATCGTTCAGGATATAGGGAGCATCTGTTTTTCCGTCAAGAATCGCAACGATGTCGTGACCAATGCCATTGCCTACGGTATTGATTCCGCTGAAGTCACTCAGCAGGGCAATAAGCACCGGCTTTTCATCCGTAAATCCGCCCTGCCTGAAGCTGGTATCGTTCATAAAAAGCCTTATTTCAGGACCTTCGTTATCGCTGATCTGCACATCGCTGACGCCTCCAACAACGATATCGGAGTGATATCCGGAGGCATCCACCGTGCCATCTGTGGCATAATAGCTGATCTTTCCGGGCCCGAACTGATAGCCGATATCCCTGGGAACGATGAAAGCAAAACTAAACCTACCCCCGGTAACCGCAACATTACCTTTGTAAATGATATTTTTCCGGACCATAAATGTCATCGGACTTGTGCCATCCGAGCCAAAAGTACTTACAGGGCTTTCTTTGTCAAAAACAGTTACCGTCAGAATCCCATTGAAGCCGGTAAGCAATTCCCTGTCGTGCCCCGCTACAATCCCGCTTATGGTAACTTCACCCAGGGCGCTCAGGGTGTCGGATACACCAAGGACGCTGCGGCCATTAATTTCTGTTGTAATTACATTATACTCCGGATAAGCCATCTTAAGTGCCGGATCGCCGAGCAGGACGAATTTTTTTATGTTTATATCGGAACCTGAAACACGTTTCGATACTCGGATTAGATCGCCGAGGAAGGGTCTCCCGTCGGGTCCCGTTTGTAATGCAATGGTATAAAAGTTTGTAGCAAGGATAAAGTTGGGATTTCCATAAGTGGGTCGTGCAGTAGTAAACAGTGCAATGCCGCCGCCTTTTGGATTCAGAAAAGTTAACTCACCACCCGACAGGCGCTGGGGATCATCGTACCTGCTGAACTCACAGGTAGCTGTCATAAATACCGGCATGCGGTCGTAGTTGGACCAGCTGTTCACATCCGCAATCTCCAGAATGCGCTCATGAGTCCATCCGGTTTCTCCGCCATGACCGGTATAATTTACGATCAGGGCACCCTTGCCAACCCTGTCGTTGATAGCAGCAGTAGCCTCAGGAGCCCTCTGTCCTCCCGGTGTGGAGACCTGAGGATAGGCATCCAGGAAAATTTTATCGGTATTGTAGGCCGGATACAGGGAATCAATCATGGCCGCAAGCTTGTCGGCCTGCATCATATGCTCGTTGGCGTCTTCGTCATCGGCGACAAAAGCAATAACATTCCGCCAGTCACCGTGGACCTTTTCGGTCGCGGTTGTATAATGAATGATTTTATCGACTGATGTCCGGGCCTGCTCGGGGGTAGAAACCACCAGACGGCCAATACCTATATCAAGAATATCGGTAGACATACCACCTTCAGTATCGTCGATGCATCCGAAAAAGTCGTCGGCAGCATAGGAGTTAACCGGATTCAGCGACTCCACCGACTGGAAAGTCGGAACAAAATTGTTGTTTCCGGGAATACGGTCTTTGTAATCGTAGGAAGCGTCGCCAAACATAAGCATGAAACGGGGCAAACGTGCTTCCCCCGACTTTATCCACAACATACGGACAAAATCACGGATTGCACTGATATCCTGAGCTCCTGAGGAAAATTCATTATAAATCGCCTGAGGCTGAACCAGCTGAACACTGAGGTCGTTCACCTGACTATGAAATGTGGCAAGGCGGATCGCCTCATCCATAAACAAAGGATGGACAACTATCAGCATATCGGCCGGAGCCATCGCGTGAAGGTTCTGATTTTCGACGCGCTCTGCCGAAACCGGGCTAAGGTACGACTGTGCATCGCTAAGAAAATACTGACGCAGCGTATCGGTTAACGCCCTGAACCAGTAATAGCCCTGCTGCTGCCCGAAACGTATCAGTCCGGGATTCATTGGATCGGTAACATCCCACAGCATTTCAGGTTGTCCGGTCCCCTGTATCCGGTATTCGGCAATTCCTTCAAGTCCGGTTTTTCTGAATCCCAGCTGTCCTCCGCCATATACGAGCCGGGCAAGGGTATTGAGTTCAATATAATTCAACCATCCGGTAGCCGTACTCAGAGGTTTATTGAATTTAACGTTAACTCCGCTGACTGTGCCATTATGATTGAAAGACCAGGTATCGACTGCCATTCGGGCATAATTAGTATTAAAAATATCGACAATGGGTGGTACTTGCAGATTAAAGGAGCTGCCCTGATGGGTAACGGTAAAAGAGCTGCCGGAAGTAGACCTGGCAGCAGCGCTGAAGCGCATAACCAAAGGTGAGTCGGTTTCGGCAACAAGCGGCCCGAAGGTATAATCTCTGCTGGTAATGATGTCGAAAATATCGCCAAACCACTCTTTGCCCGACTTAATCAGGTTGTATTCATCGGGATGATGTGCCGAATACCAGTTGTAGGATGTAACCAAAGATGCAGGTGAAGACTGCGGCTGAGGAAATTCCTCTATACGTTTCCCCTGTCCGGCTCCGACCGTGATAAAGTACCAGGAATGGTCGGAATACAGATGTTTCCGGTGCTCAAAAATTCCTGTAGCCGGATTGAGAAACCAGGCCAATGGTCCCTTGACGAAAAACAATATGTAATCACCCGGGTCCATCTTCCCGTCGCCGCCGTCGCTGACAAAAAGCGGAATTTCCGGAAGGTCATCGTGGCGGGGCATAGCCACCCGTTCGGGAAGCATACCTCCCCCGTAACCGTGAACCCTTATGGAACCTGAGCTTACACTCCCCTGCATCACGCCCATGGCAACCAGGTCATTATAGTTTAATTTTACGATACCATCGCGGTCAAACGACATTCGATACCATAGTCCGTTCGCGAGAACAGAGGAAGGAGCATACGAATGCTTAACGGTGTGAGGGATTTCGCGCACGGTTCCGGTAACGGGTACAAAGGATACCAGCTTTTCAGGCAAGCCGGTGCTGTCGTTTAACCTGAGAGGTACAAATCCGATCAAAAGGTGGGCTTCGCCTCTGTCGGAAACAAGCTTAGCTTCTAATTCTATGGATGTGGAAGCAAGTTGGACTCCAGTCTGTTCCAGAGCTTTATGTTCGGTTTCTGAAAGAGGCTGATAGATTTCCTGCGTGATGATTACTTCCGGAATGCCTGTAAATCCTCCGGGCAATTCAAACGTATATACGGGTAATCCCGTTTCAGGGTCGGTGCTGCAGGAAGAGCAGTTGAACCAAAAACGGAATTGATTTTCACCATAATTTTCCCGTAAGGGCTCATCCCAGCGGATACTCTCCTGAGCTGGTGCAGTAATCGGGGAAACGTTGAAAAATAGTATGGTTAATATAAGTAAATAAAAAAAACGCCGTGTTTTAGTCATTTTGTCGTATACAGTTGATAATCCGGATAATGAAACTATATTTCATCATATGTCGTTTGCATCCTGATCAACAAAATATAACATTTCTGATACAGAATAGGTTCAGAAAGCATTATATTTGTACTTCAGAATACAGCAGATCGGTCGCGGACAGGATACTAACGGGACTACTGCACCGTTATTGCAAAGATGGAGGAGATTAATTAATTTTTATCCCCGGTAGTCCGATTATTAAAAATATTCGTAATATTGGCTGCCGAAATACGATAGGACATGGTAAAAAAACTAAGCCTGATACTTCTGATCATTGCTGCCACTCTGACAGGTGTATCACAGGATGCCGAATTTTCGCAATACTACGGCAATCCGATGTATTTGAATCCGGCGCTGGCCGGCTCGAAAATCTGCCCCCGACTAACATTGAATTACCGGAATCAATGGCCTGGCATTCCTGCTTCATTCGTAAATTATTCCGTATCCTACGACCAGTTTATCGATGCCGTATCCGGCGGAGTCGGGCTTATGGTTATGTCCGAAAATATGGCCGGCGGAACCATGACTTCAACTCTTGCCAGCGCCATGTATTCGTATCGTATGAATATAACCAAACAGCTGACCCTTAATGCAGGATTTCAGGGGACGTATATTCAGAACAAGCTTGACTGGGAAAAGCTGATATTTGAAGATCAGTTACTTGCTGGTGACATCAATAATCTGCCTCCTTCACAGGAAAGTCCCCCCGACCGCATGACCATTGGTATGGTCGATTTTTCAGCAGGTCTTCTTTTCGGTTATCGTGAGCGTTTATACGGTGGAATTGCAGCCCACCATCTGAATCAGCCCGACAATTCATTTTACAGCAACGGCGACAGCAAGATAAACATGAAGTTAACCATGCATGCAGGGGCACTTATTGATATGAGGCAGGGCCTCAGCGGAGGCGATGTGGAAGATCTGAGCCTTTCTCCGAACATCATGTACCAACAGCAGGGCAAATATCATCAGCTGAACCTGGGAATGTACCTTAACGTACACCCTTTTGTACTCGGAGCCTGGTTCAGGCATAATTTCGAAAATCCCGATGCCGTAATTGCACTTGTCGGCTTCCAGCATACAAAATTTAAGGTTGGATACAGTTACGATTACACCGTTTCGCGATTAACCAATATAACCGGCGGCGCACATGAAATTTCCTTTGCATGGCAATTCGACTGTGGCCAGAAAACTTTCAAACATAAGGCAATAAAATGCCCAAGGTTTTAGTTAATAACCCAAATACCAATAATTACCGGAAATGATCAACTACAGAAACATCTATCTGAAGATCACCTTCTTTGCAGCAGTTATTTTCATGGCTTCCTCGTGTGCCAAAGAGTCGTCCAGAACCACCGGATGGGAATACAATAATCCCAAAAACGGAGGTTTCCAGGTTAATACAAAATACGGTGAACAACCCGTAGGCCCCGGACTCAAACTTGTTGAAGGTGGAACGTTTACGATGGGTCGTACTACCGACAACCCGATGTATGACTGGGACAATATCCCCCGCAGGGTTACTGTTCCCTCTTTCTACATCGATGAAACCGAGGTAGCCAATGTAGATTATGTTGAATATCTGTACTGGCTCAGCCGCGTGTTCGGCACCGACTATCCGGAAGTGTACCGCAAAGCTCTTCCCGACACCCTCGTATGGCGCGAAAAACTGGCTTATAACGAACCTCTCGTTGAAACCTATTTCCGCCATCCTGCTTATCGCAACTATCCTGTTGTTGGCGTCAGCTGGGTTCAGGCCAACGAGTACTGCCTCTGGAGAACCGACCGCGTTAATGAAATGCTCCTTATCAAAGAAGGCGTACTCGACTTTGATCCAGACCAGCGCAACGAAAACAATTTCAACACCGAAGCATACCTGGCCGGACAATACGAAGGACTGGTGAACAAACCGCTGAAAGATCTTAATCCGAGCGGAACCGGTGAACGTCGTGCCAAACTCGAAGACGGCATCCTCGTACCGAAATATCGCCTGCCAACCGAAGCCGAATGGGAATTTGCAGCTCTCGGCCTCGTTGGTAACACCGTTTATGAACGCGTTGTTGAACGCCGCGTTTACCCCTGGAATGGTACAATCGTTCGCTCTGATCAGAAAAAATACTACGGACAATTCCTCGCCAACTTTAAACGCGGCCGCGGTGACTATATGGGTGTTGCCGGAAGCCTCAACGACGGCGCAGACCTGCCCGCAGAAGTAGCTTCATACTGGCCCAACGATTACGGCCTTTACAACATGGCCGGTAACGTTGCCGAATGGGTACTCGACGTATACCGCCCCCTGACCTACGAAGATATGGCCGACTATGCCCCGTATCGTGGTAACGTATTTACAACAAAAGAAACAGACGCAGAAGGTTTCCTTGCTCCTAAAGACAGCCTTGGACGAATCCGCTACCGCAATGTTACAACAGAAGAAAGTAAAGACCGCTTTAACTATCGCAGCGCCAACCAGATCAATTATCTCGACGGAGACTACCAGTCAACTATAAATCCCGACTGGGCAAGTGCACCTGCCGATACAGTTAATACAACCAATATGATGTATGAATTCGGAAAAACATCCCTGATCTCCGATCAGTCAAGGGTGTATAAAGGCGGCTCCTGGCGTGACCCGGCTTACTATCTGAGTCCGGCCACACGCCGTTACCTTGACCAGAACCTGTCAACCAATTACATCGGTTTCAGATGTGCTATGGGCAAGGTTGGCGGTGCCTATTCAACCAATAAAAGATAATAACCCGTAAACCTATATCCAAAAAAGTCTGTTTGCTCCTGCAAACGGACTTTTTTGTTTTATTCCAAATACCCAAACGCGTAATTTTAGTAATTTCGATTCCGGTTTTACCACCAAAATCTAAACTGAAAATCAATTCCATGGAACTTACCGGTTCAGAAAAATTGTATCATCTCTTCAGGCAACACCCTTACATCAGCATCGACTCCCGTAAAACACAGGCAGGCAGCATTTTCTTTGCACTCAAAGGCGATAACTTCGATGGTAACCGCTTTGCCGCAAAAGCACTTGAACTGGGTGCAGCATATGCCGTTATCGATGATCCGGCTTTTTATGCTGGAGAAAAAACGCTGCTTACCACAGATGTGCTGAGCGCCCTGCAAATTCTTGCTTCCGACTACCGGAAAAGTTTGAATATCCCCATTATAGGCATCACCGGTACAAATGGAAAAACCACATCCAAGGAGCTGATCCATGCGGCACTCTCCAGCCGATTTACAACACATGCCACCATCGGAAACTTAAACAACCATATAGGCGTTCCTCTTACACTGCTGACCATAACTCCGGAGACCGAAATAGCCGTTGTTGAAATGGGAGCCAACCACATTGGTGAAATCGCTGCACTCTGCGCAATTGCCAAACCAACGCACGGGATTATTACAAACATCGGAAAAGCACACCTCGAAGGCTTTGGAAGTCCGGAAGGCGTAGTTATAGCAAAAAATGAGCTGTACGAACACCTTAGAGCTTACGGAGGAACTGCTTTCGTAAATCTCGACAATGAACTGCTTAACAAACTTTCACACGAAATCCAGCGTATTACGTATGGATCTTCCGGAACAGCAAAATACCGGGGCTCGGTTTCCGGCACCCGGCCTTTTTTGTCGGTTACCCTGCACTCTCCCGCACAAGTTGAAATCAACAGCCAGCTTACCGGAATGTACAACTTTGAAAACATCATGGCTGCAATGGCTGTTGCCGGACATTTCAGGGCTAATCTCATAAGTGCAGCTGAAAGCATCGAAAGGTACATTCCCCGGATGAACAGATCGCAGGTGATAGAAACCGGTAATAACAGCCTCGTGCTGGATGCATACAATGCCAACCCCTCGAGTATGCAGGCAGCTCTTGTTAATTTTTCCGGAAGCGATGCCGGAAGCAAAAGCGTAATCCTGGGCGATATGTTTGAACTGGGAACCATGGCTGCCGAAGAGCATCTGAACATCCTCAAACTTGCTATGGAATCCGGTTTCAGGAACATACTTACAGCCGGACCACACTTTCTGCAGGCCAAATCCGGATTCAACTCAGTTGTAGGCTTCGAAACCACCGAAGAACTTCACAATTATCTGAAAAACCATCCTATGAAAGGGGAAGTCATACTTATTAAAGGCTCCCGTGGAATGAAACTCGAAACCATTACCGATGTCCTCTGAAACTAACGGAACAAGTATCCGAGCTATCGGGCTGATGTCGGGTACATCCCTCGACGGACTGGATATCGCTCACTGTACGTTCACATTTAAAGATCGGGCGGTTCGATTTACAATTAATTGTGCGGAAACAATTGAATACCCGCTACGGATCAGGGAGTTGCTACTGAATGCGATTGCTTCCGGAGCAGCAGAGTTTTGCCGCATTCATACAGAATACGGCAAATGGACAGGATTGCAATGCAGGGATTTTATCACTAAACACAGGCTGAATCCAGATCTGATTGCAAGTCACGGTCATACAATCTTTCACAACCCTGCGGAAGGATTTACAACCCAGATCGGAAGCGGGGCTGATATAGCCGCTGTTACGGGAATTACAACCGTTTGCGACTTCCGCTCACTCGACGTAGCTCTTGGCGGCCAGGGAGCTCCGCTGGTACCTGCAGGCGATCAGCTGCTGTTCAGCGAATATGCTGCCTGCGTCAACATAGGTGGTTTTTCAAACCTGTCAATGACAAACGACAACCACCGGATTGCCTGGGACATCTGTCCGGCCAATTACGTGCTGAATCATTATGCATCAAAAGCAGGGATGGCTTTCGACAAAGACGGCGAAACCGCCCGTACCGGAAAACTGCTGCCCGGTCTTTTTGAACGGCTTCAACAAATAGAATGGTATAAATTATCCCCGCCCAAATCACTTGGCAGAGAATGGGTAGAATCGGTATTCTTCCCGTTAATTGACAAGGAGAATCATTCAATCCCGGATCTTCTGCACACGCTTACTGTTCATATTGCCTCTCAAATTGCAAATGTACTCCCCGACCAAAGCGATCAGAACGTACTTTTTACAGGAGGCGGTGCATTGAATATCTTCCTCATGGAATTGATTGCAAAGCAGAGTCAGTGCCGGCTTATAATACCGGATTCACTGCTGACTAACTACAAAGAAGCTCTGATTTTTGCACTGCTGGGCAGCCTGAGGATCCTGGAGCATACCAACTGCCTCTCCGGTGTAACAGGGGCCCGGTCAGATTCTGTATCGGGTGCTGTTTATTTCAGGAGATAGTTTTATTGTTATCATCTTCAGTTAATTACCCGACAAATCGACGATTTTTTTTATCATGGCTATTATCCATTGGTAAAAATCTGATCATAGTGCCTTGCGGATGAAAAGTTACTTATTATTTTGAGCATTTGTTCATAATCGGTAATTTTGTCATAAAAATCAGTTTATGACAGCTGCACTGCCAGTCAGGGAAAGCAGGGTTTCGTAACCCGTAAAACGGCATGCCACAGAGCTGTGGAACACAATATCCACAAAGTGCCGGATTCGAATCCGGACATCTGCTGCATCCATTGACACCCCGCTTCCTCTCCTATAATTTGTGTATCTTTGATAGATGAGGACGCCATTGCACCGGCATATCTCAAAAATATTCGCAATGAGAATTAGAATACTCACCACATTAATTCTGTTCACCGGAATCCGGATGCTGATTTCACCGGATGCAAAAAGTCAGGTGAGCGATAGTATAGTACAATTACCGGTACTGGAAATCACAGAAAGCAGGGTTCCAGCAGGCATTCCGGGTTATACCATTGATGGTTTGTCGTTTAACCGTGAACCTGCCCGTGATCTCGGCGAGATTCTTCGCCGGGAGATGAATATCAGTGGAATTCGAAGGGGAGGATACGCCATCGATCCGGTAATAAGGGGGTACAGGTATTCGCAGATCAGTATTCTGCTGGATGACGGAATTTTTATCGAACCGGGCTGCCCAAACCGCATGGATCCCGTGATGGCACACATTGAACCGGAGCTTATCCGGCGGATAGAAATCACAAAAGGTCCTTACATCCTGAGGTACGGTCCGTCTGCCGCAGCCAGTATCCGGCTCATTACCGCTCCGAAGCCGTCAATCCTGAAAAAGGGATTCAACCTGAATACTGTAACGGGCTACGATGCCAACCGGAATGGCTTCATGCAGCATATCGGTCTGCAGCATTCCGGAGATAAATCGTTTTATCGCATTTCAGGTGGCTTCAAAAATTACGGCAATTACCGCGACGGAAACGGGACAGAATGGAAATCTGCATTTCAGAAGCGGGATATTGCAGCTGATGTGGGATTTAATACCGGGAAATCCGGAATACTGCTGTTTTCATATAAGGGTTCTTTCGGGCGGGATGTTTTATTCCCAGCCCTTCCGATGGATGAAATTGCTGACAACACTCACATCATTTCAGCCGGACTGGAGACTTCATTTCGCAACAGTCCCATCACAAAACTATCGGCCAGCCTGTTTCACACCCGTGTTTATCACATGATGGACAACAGCTTCAGGCCGCAGTATTCTGCCATCACACCTCCTTATACGGGACTTATGCAAGCTACTGCGGAAGTATACACATCTGCCACCGGAGGCCGGGCCGAACTGAGCCAAAGTACCGGTGACGTGAGCCGGTTTCTTGGTATCGATCTGCGGTCTGTCCATAAATATGGCAACCGAAATGTCAGGATGATAATGACCATGGACGGTCAGGAATTTATTTCTGAAAAGGATATTAATTTATGGCAAAACGCAACGATCGTTAACGCAGGTCTTTATTCAGGAGCCACAGTAAAATCAGGTCCATTCGAATTTACAACCGTTTTACGTGCCGATATTAACCATTCTTCCTCTGAGGACACTCTGGTTGTGCAAAAAGACGGCGTCGTCTGGTTTGATCCGGAACCCCGGTTGCGCTTGATGATTAGTGCTGCAATAACAGCAGCTTACAGTCCAGTACCCGGTATGTCGATCGGGATCGGACTTGCCCGCAGCAGCCGTGCTCCCGACATGCAGGAACAGTACATAAAATTTCTGGCCACAGGGTTCGACCGGTACGATTATCTTGGCAATCCGGATCTTAAACCTGAAACAAGCCATCAGCTTGATCTTACATTCAATCGCACCGGTAAACGCCTGAGGTTAGATATAAATCTGTTTGCATCCACGATACGTAATTTCATTTCAGGAACGCTTGTACCCCCTTCGGTTGCCCGCCCCCTTAGTATGGGAGCACCCGGTGTCAAACAATTCAACAACATCAAACGGGCAGTTCTGACTGGCTTTGAAACAGGAGTTTCTGCCAGATTTACTGACAACGGCAGAATCTCACTGGGTGTCGGCTACACTTACGGTTATTTCCCGGAAACGGAAAAAACAGTACAGAACAACGGCCAGGCAACCGGTACAATTATCATTAAAAACGACGCCATTGCAGAAATCCCTGCTCTGGAATCGGAACTGGAGATCGGATATTTGTTTCGTAAAATAAAATTACGGCCTGAAGTCAGCATCCGGGCTGTTGCAGCACAATCGCACGTTTCACTTGCATTCGATGAAGAGGAAACGCCGGGCTACATACTGACCGACATTGCCGCTTCCTGGACACCGGTGAAATTCTTGACCTTTTCAGCCGGAATTAATAATTTACTGGACAAAGCATATTACGATCACCTTAACCGTAAAATACTGGGCAGCACTGAACGCCTTTATGAACCGGGGCGCACGTTCTTTGCAAACCTGAAACTCAATTTCTGAAAACAATACTCTGAATGATGAGATACCGCTTCACCAACAGGATACTTACTGCAGCATGCCTGCTGCTTGCTTTTGCAACGGCCTGCAAACCTGAACCCGGCCCCGAAAAACCATCCAGCACGTTAAACCTTACGTTTGATCACCTGGCCGACAGTCTGCCACTCCGTTTCAATACAATGGCATATACCAACGTTGCGGGAAATCCTTATGAAGTAACGGAGGTTATGTACTTTATTTCCGACATCCGGCTTTATCACAGCGATGGAAGGATTATACGCCTTTCGGACTGGGAAAATATCCATTACATCGACAGTAACATTCCCTCAACGTTAACATTCAGTGCTGGATCCGGGTTGCCTTCCGGCAGATACGACAGCCTTACCTTTACGTTCGGCCTTTCAGAAGAAATCAATAATTCGTATATGTTTGTCAACCCTCCGGAAGTAAATATGGCCTGGCCGGAAGTACTGGGCGGCGGATATCATTACCTCATGCTCAACGGATGGTGGAGAGATAATGCCGGAATCCGCAAACCATACAATTTCCATCTCGGCATCGGGCAGATCTATGCAAACAACTCAGGGCAGGTTTCCGATATTACCGGCTTCATTCACAACCATTTCGATGTAACACCTTCCGGTTCACCCTTTACTTTACCTGCAGAAGGCACTGTTTCCCTGATAGTAAGCATGCATATCCAAAGCTGGTTCGACACCCCGCTGAATTTCGATTTTAACGCATGGGGTGGAGCTATTATGCAAAATCAGGATGCGATGTACATCGGAGCAGTTAACGGCAGGGATGCTTTCAGTATAAGGCAGGAGTAAAAGTTCGAAGAGCGCAGCCAACACAAACTTTACCATAGTCCGGGCACGTACACTCTGCCTGAAATGCTTTTTCAGGGAACATCATACCGTGGTTTGCTATAATTGACAACCCGAAAGAACCAACAGACATTAAATGGAAACGGCAGCAGAGAAACTATCCCGCTGCCGTATATTTCGTCAAATTATTTACTTGTTGTAGGGGCAATTAACACCTCTGCCCGGCATTCCATGATTCCTGTATCTGCGCGGACCGTTGTTATCGCCTTTCCATTGCCGACTTCCGCCTCTTCTGCCAGGTCTTGAGTCATAGAATGCTTTTTGCTCATCGTTAAGGAGTGTGCGTACGCTGCGTCGATGGTTTTCCCGTTCCTTCATCAGGTCGCCTTTCAGTCTGGCAATATCATCGATTGCCTGATCAATGGCTTTGGGGTCTTCCTTATCGGCAACCCGGAGGGTATTCAGTCTGGCCTGTTTTTCTCCGATCTCTGCTCTGATCTGTTCGGCTTTTCTGAAATGAGCCGTTCTGAGGGCTGCAATCTCTGTCTTCTGATCTTCTGTCAATGATGGGATTATACAATCATCCGATATTCCCGGGCCGCGTCCGGGGCCTTGTTCTGCTCCGTATCCTCTTCCGGGTCGCTGTGCATTAAGATCGGAGGCTATCAATCCAAGGGCCATTATTCCGGTTACAAGGGCGATCATTCTGATTCGTTTCGTTTTCATAATTAAGGGTTTATTGTTATTGAATAGTGTTTTCTCAGTGGTATCTGTTCCCACCTCCCCGGCGATGACGGAATCCTTCGCGATGACCTGGACCGGGTTGTTCGCCTTTGAGCAGGCGGTGGTAAAAGCTTATGAGAGTCTCACGCTGTCCGGGCTTCGATATCTCCCAGAGATCCCGCATATGCCGGGCAGTCTGAGCTTTTATCTGACCGTGCAGCTCACCTATGTGCATTGCAAGTGCATCCATACGTGTGCTGTCGGGGGTAACGCTGGTAACCTCTTCGATCAGAGCGTTGTTTGCATTACGCAATTCCTCCATCAGAGGCGCTATGCGCTGGCGGTGGATCTTAACGGATTCGCGCAGCAGCAGCTGTTGTTGCTCATCAAAGCCTGCATCTGCCATCAGACTGCGCGGCCGGGGCCATACAGCAACGGAATCTGCTTCGCTGTTAAGTTCTGCCCTGTAATCTGTCGCATTGTGAATACTTTTCACCTTTACAATAATGGTAAGCAGGCTGGCAAGGTTAACGATGGTGAGCAAAACCACAACCAGAAGTAAAATCTTATTTTGTTTTGTCGCCATGTTTTTTAATGGTTTTCATCAAAAAAATAATTTTCGAGCCGGGCAAGTGTGTAATCTTCTGTAATTTCACTTCCCTGATTTGTCGAAACAGCAGTCGTTGCAGAATTACCCGGGATCGCATTTCCTCCGGTAAGAAGACCGCCGATCCAGATCCCCAGAATAACAGCAGCTGCCAATCCCGCAAGGGCGCTGCCGATAGCACGGTAATCCCGCAACGGCAGCAGAATCCCGGAATGAACCCTTACAGTGCTTTTCAGCTTAAGATCGACTTTTTGATAAAACACAGGATCTGCTTCACAGCGGCGGAGCCCGGAATGATCCGACAATACCGCACCGTGAGCCATAGCAAGTTTTCGGCATGCGGAACATGTTTCAAGATGTTCCTCCAGTTCATACCCTTCCGAACCGGTTTTCGCGGAAACGGAGCGTTCTAAAATAAGTAACCAGGCATCTTGGCAATTCATCGAATCAAAATTTAATTAACAGTTTGACACTAAACGTTTAAATAACTTGCGCATTCCTACGCAAAAAACTTTTTAAGCCTTTTCTGAAGGTTCATTTTAGCCCTGTGTATCAATGATTCCACGGCCGGAAGGGAGAGATTCATAACGCCTGCGATTTCCTGATACGAAAGATCCTCAAGCTTACTAAGTGTAAAAGCGATGCGCTGATTTTGGGGAAGGGAGTCAATGGCACGTTCCAGGGCATGTTTTAGATCTTCCTGCTCAAGCAGGTCGTTCCCTCCAGCTGCACCTGCGGGCAGGCAGGTAGTATCATCAGCAGAATTTCCGGTAAACGGATTCAGTTCAAGCCATAATCGTCTGCGTTTGCTGCTTCGGATATGATTCAGCGAACGGTTTACGGCAATGCGGTGCAACCAGGTACTCACCTTCGCATCGCCCCGGAATGACGCTGCATTCCGTATTACCTCCACAAAAACATCCTGGGCAATATCCTCTGCATCGTGCATATTGCGCAAAAATCCGAGGCAAATATTATAAACCCGCAACTGATGGTTAGCAACCAACCAGCGGGCAGCCTCTTCATCTCCGCTAATCAAACCCTGAATGCATTCACTGTCAGTCATTTCCTCTTATCAACGAGTTTTATCCTTTAAAATTACATTATTCTGTATGACAACAGTCCCTGTAAAAACTTTCGCAACCAAACAATTTAAAATGCTCTGTTTCGGGCAGAGAACACCATCAAAACACATTCTTCAGTCGTTGTCATCTTCCCGTTAAGGTACAGCAGCATATACCTTTACGGATAATAAATCGCAGAAAGTACTCTTGTAATTTATTCTGAAAAATGAATTAATTTTGCATTGGAAACGCTAAAATATTTCCAGGTCCCATGAAGGCAATCTTCCGGCTCATTCATTTTTTCATTCTTCTGTCGGCATTCCATTTGTCGCTGCAGATGGCCGGTCCTACCCTGCCGGGGGCATTCATCAACGATACAGCGCCTGCTCTAACGCAAAAGTCGGTTGTTCTGCTTCCGTTCAGCAATGCAGAAACGCAAACAGTCCCCGCACAGATCGCCACTTTTGAGCAAAGAGATACCCTTTTTGCTTTCGGAATCTTAACGTCAGCGGACTTATGTAAAGGTAAATCAGCTGAGTATTACAGCAGTACAAGGTATCCGGAATTTATCTCCACGCATGTGCTTTGTCTCACCTGCATTCTTAGGGTATAGAATTCGACACATTTTCCGGCACTTTTTCCTGACATGCCACATGTGGAACCAATGAACAGGTTCCGGTGCAGGAGTCACCGGTGTGCACAGATCGTATGTGCATACAGGTACAAGCCGGCATACTGACCGATTAATGCTTGTCGCATACTCTAAATCAAAGAAATCATGGAAACAACAACAAATAACAAATCAAACTTTTCCGGTTTTAAACCATTTCTGATCATCTTCGGTATCCTTATCGTGATCTCTGTACTTCTGAAGATTTTACTATCTGTTATGATGTAAAGAATCATCAGGTTTGCTGATTTCAGGGGAAAACAAAATGATTTTCCCCTGATTTTTTTTCAGAATCCATCCCACGTTGGCTATATACCGAAACAACGAATACAGAACGTCATCTCCTTGGAGTGGGATAAAATAAAAATCCTGTAAATGAGTTACTATTAATTAACACCGGTATGTTGATAGAATATTTTTAGAAAACAGCGTGCCGGCAGGGATTATAATTACTTTTACGCTGAAAAAACTAAGCCAATTATAATGATTACGGGAATGCTTCTTCAAATCACCCAACCGGCAGGTGTTCTTGCCGACACGCTTTCAGCAACCGCACTGCAACCGGCAGAGGCCGGGCACATCAGTCTTTCGATCTGGGAACTTACCCTTCGCGGCGGATGGATCATGATACCTCTGGCGCTGATGTCGGTGCTTGCCGTTTACATTTTTATTGAACGGTATATAGTGATCAACCGGGCTTCGAAAGAAGAGAATAACTTCATGAACAACATCCGCGATTTCATCCATAACGGACGCATCGATTCGGCCATGTCGCTCTGTAAGAACAACCAGAGTCCGATAGCCCGAATGATTGAAAAAGGCATCAGTCGTATCGGAAAGCCACTGGGCGACATAAACGCTGCCATTGAGAATGTGGGTAAGCTGGAGGTTTCAAAACTTGAGAAAAATATTGCCGGTCTGGCTACCATCGCCGGCTCAGGTCCTATGATCGGCTTCCTTGGAACCGTTACCGGGATGGTCAGGGCATTTTACGATATGTCGATGGCTGGCAACAACATCGATATTGCACTCTTGTCGGGTGGCATTTATCAGGCTATGATAACCACGGTAGCAGGACTCATCGTCGGTATTATTGCCTACATCTGTCATAACATTCTGGTAGCCAGAGTTGAAAAGGTTGTATTTCTGCTCGAAGCCAGGGCAACCGAATTCATCGACCTGCTGCACGAACCGGCATCCTGATCTACGATTGAACCATTTCTGACAAGAACGATTTATTAAAATATTATGGCAATCAGACCAAGAAACAAGATCAAACCGGAATTCAGCACCGCTTCCATGTCGGATCTCGTATTCCTTCTGCTGATCTTTTTCATGCTCACATCCACACTGGTAAGTCCCAATGCCATCAAACTGCTGCTTCCCTCAAGCTCCAGCAAGACCATGGCAAAACAGTCACTTACTGTATATATCGACGCCGGGTACAACTATTACATTGAAGAAAATCCGGTGAATCCGGAGTTTCTGGTTGAAACCATCGGCAACAGCCTTCAGGGACAGGCCGATGCTTCCGTCGTGCTCCGCGCCGATCAAACGGTTCCGGTTCAATACGTGGTAACCCTGATTGATGCGGTAAATCAGGTTAATGAACTGATGAAAACCCATCACAAGGTAATTCTGGCAACCAAACCAAAGTCGTAACACCGCACCGGATTCTGAAAACCGGGTTGTGGCAGAATTTTTGATAAAGACATCCGAAAATCCGTTTCAATGGACAAGGACAAAATCAGAGGAATAGCCGGAACCATTATTTTTCATGCAATATTGGTTGCAGCATTGATATTTCTGGCTTTGCGTACCCCGCTGCCGCTTCCTGAGGAGGCTGGTGTTGAGGTAAATCTTGGCTATTCCGACGACGGAATGGGCGATATTCAGCCGCAGCAGCTCGCTATCGGAGATATAGCTCCCTCTGCATCGGCACCTCAAACAGAGAATATCGACGATGTTGTTACCGAAAATAACGACGAAGCACCTGCAATAAAACCGGTTGAGCGTCCGGCACCCAAACCTGTTGAAAAACCCGAACCGCGCACTGCCGTCAAACCCGAACCTGAGCCGCAACCTCAGCCGGTTGTAAATCCCGATGCTCTTTACAAAGGAAAACAGGGAAGCTCCACACAGGGCGGAGATCAGGGAAGCACCGGCAAGCCCGGTGACCAGGGAAAAACAACCGGCACACCCGACGGGCAAGGGTACGACGGCACCGGTGGAGCCGGAGGTGGGATATCGTTCAGTCTGGTTGGCCGCACATCACGGCAACTACCCAAGCCGGCTAATACATTCAGGGAAAGAGGAACCGTTGTTGTAACCATATTTGTTAACCGTGAAGGCAGAGTGACCCGAGCACTTGCCGGAGCCAAAGGCACTACCACTTCAAGTTCAGAACTCCGCCTGCTGGCCGAGAGAGCTGCCATGCAGGCCCGTTTCAGCCCCAAAGAAGATGCTCCGGAAGAGCAGCGCGGCACTATTACGTATATCTTTGAACTGAACTAATTATTTTCACCATGAATTACAAGGAAACCCTGGACTACATGTTCAGTCAGTTGCCAATGTTTCAGCGCATAGGGGCTGCCGCTTACAAAGCGGATCTGACAAATACACTGGCACTTGACGATTTAACGGGGCATCCGCACCGGAAATTTAAAACCATACACGTTGCAGGCACCAACGGCAAGGGTTCTGTATCGCATATGCTGGCTTCCATTTTACAGGAAAACGGTTTCCGGACGGGGCTGTTTACCTCTCCCCACCTCGGGGATTTCAGGGAACGAATAAAAATAAATGGCAGGCCGGTTCCCGAAGAATTTGTGGTTCGCTTCACGGAGCAGTATCTCCCCGACTTCAATCGAATAAAACCGAGCTTTTTTGAAATGACGTTTGCCATGGCCATGAGCTGGTTTGATGCAGGAGAAGTCGACATCGCGGTAGTGGAAACCGGAATGGGCGGACGGCTCGATTCCTCAAACATCATCACCCCGATGTTATCGGTAATTACCAACATCGGGTACGATCACACGCAGTTTCTTGGAAGCACCATAGAAGCAATTGCGACGGAAAAAGCAGGAATTATCAAAACAGAAGTTCCGGTTGTAATCGGCGAAACCGACCCCGGATCTTCGGAAATATTCCGAACGACCGCATTCAGCAGGCAAGCACCAATCGTATTTGCCGATCAGGAGGTAAACGTAATTAAAGATGCCAGGTATACACCAGAAGGTGAAATGCAGGTAACGGCAATCCATGGTCTCGACAAGTACCGGCTGGTGTGCCCCCTCGGCGGGAATTACCAGGTAAAAAACCTGGCAACGGTGATCGCTGCTGCGCATTTGCTCAAAACCACCTATGCTTTGTTCGACGGACTCAGTATTTATGAAGGCATCCGGAAGACCATAAAAAACACTGGCTTAATGGGCCGATGGCAGATTCTTCAGAAAGACCCATTAACGATCTGCGACATCGGCCACAATGCAGAAGGAATCAGCGAAGTTATAAAGCAGCTGAACAGCCTGGAATTTAACCGTTTGCACATTGTTTTCGGGGTCGTTAACGATAAAGATGTTAAGGGGATGCTTGCACTGCTGCCAATGAATGCGTCTTATTACTTCTGCAAAGCCGATATACCCCGGGGATTGGATGCCAGTGTCCTGAAAGAAATGGCAGCTGCATTTGAACTGAACGGAGATGCATATGCTTCCGTTAAGGAAGCAAAGGATGCGGCACTAATCGCGGCATCCGCCAGTGACCTGGTTTTTATCGGGGGCAGTGCTTTTGTGGTTGCAGAAGTGTTGTGATCAACCGCCTGTCACCAGGTGAAGTACCATCACATCGTCGCCGTCTTTAACACTCACCTGATCAAATTCATGGCGGCGCACCAGTTCACCATTTACCTTTACAACCAGCATTTTAAAGGTAAATTTCTTTATTTCAAGCAATTGATTAATTGTCAGTCGGTCGTGTTCAAACGTCTCGTGGCGGTTATTGAGAATGATTTTCATCGCAATCTGTTTTAATTTCCCCTTATTTTACTAAGACGGAGGATTTTTAGACTTACACCGGCCGATTTAATTGCCGTTGAAAAGAATAATTTTTGCTCAAATTTTTACTCAGAACCCGGAACAAAGTCCCTGAGCAAAATATCCAGGACCTCGTTTGCCTGCATGTGTGCGACGATACCAACGCGGGGTGCAAGGACCGGACAATCCTCATTGACTTCCGAATGCTCATCGCCGCACACAATAAGGTTGTCTGACTTACGGCAGCCGATCTGTGCGGTATTACCCCAGCCGGCCATTCCGTCACCCACGATAAGGGGTTTCCCCGGCATTTTATCCAGAACGGTTTCAATGATCATGTATTTCATTTCGGCTTTATCGAATGCCTCAACGATGACATCGCAACGCGAAAACAGGTCCACCACATCGGAGGTACAAAGCTTAAGGTCGAAAGCCTTTACTACCGTTTCCGGATTAATCCTGCCGATGTTTTCCTGAAGAGCATGCACTTTTAGTCGTCCGATCTGGTCGTGAAAATAGTATTGCCGGTTCAGATTGTGAACAGTAACAATATCATAATCAGCAATAACCAGCTTGCCAACACCTGCACGGGCAAGGGCAACAGCACAGTTCGAACCGAGTCCGCCGCAGCCGGCTATTCCTACCGTAAACTTTTTCAGGTAATTACCGATCTCCATAGCCCGGGCAAATGACATACTGAAATATTGTTTTTTACTGTGATTTCTATTTCGTAATATGCAAATATAGAAAAAAACGTTATCGGGGTCTCCAATACCTAATAGGTCCGGATTTTCTCCGATCAATTTTTTAGGCACTGGTTATGAAAACTAAGTCATATCGCTAATTTTCAACGCAATGCTTTTAAGAATGACAAAACTTTGTACCTTTGTGAACCCGCTAACAGAAACATCAATAATTAAGATATGAATCACGCAACACTAAACGAATCGTTAAAACTACTGAAGGAATTTAAGTATTCCTGGGCGCCGATTGAAAAAGGCTACAACAACCGTACGGTTTATGTCAATGTTGGGGAACTTGCCGTTAAGGAAAAACCGGTAAGCCAGCAGATGAAAGAAAAATTCATTGGAGGTAAAGGATTTGGCCTCAGGCTTTTATGGGATGCCACAACTCCAAAAACCCGTTGGAACGATCCCGAGAACGAGATTGTAATCGGTATGGGTCCCGTTTGCGGAATAACACAGTATTCCGGAACCGGAAAATCGCTGGTTGTAACCATTTCTCCTCAAACCGACATTGTGATCGACAGCAATGTTGGCGGATATTTCGGACCATTCCTCAAATTCTGCGGTTTTGATGCTCTTGAGCTTCAGGGAAAGAGCGACAAAGACGTTGTTGTTCTGTTCGACGAAACTCGCGAAGTCGTTGAGATTTATGAAGTGGTTAACCTTCCGGCCGACAGCCATCTGCTGGCAGAGTCTCTCACTGAAATGTTTGCTGAAGAACCGGGCAGCCGTAAAAATGTATCGGTAGTTTCCGCAGGAACCGCCGCCGACAATTCGCTTATCGGTATGCTCAACTTCAGTTTCTTCGATTCAAAACGCAAGGTTGTCCGTCTGAAACAAGCCGGACGCGGTGGTATTGGTACTGTTTTCCGCGACAAGGGGATACGTGCACTGGTAGCCAAGACCAAGGGAGTAAAAGGCAATCTCAACAACGTTATCGACCTGGATGCCATTATGGAACGCGGTCGCCGCTTTAACCGCGAAATGCGGGAACTCGACGACAGTCAGGCAGAAATGCGCTCAAAAGGTACCGCACACCTTACCAACATCATGAACGATTACGATCTTCTGCCTACCAATAACTTTAAATTTGGAAGTCATCCCGATGCAGCTAAGATCCATTCAAATATATACAAGGAAAGGTTTACCCAGGGTGTTCCCGATGGTTGCTGGATTGGCTGTAACATGTCGTGTGCCAAGGGTGTCGACAACTACGAGCTTCGCACTGGGCCCTATAAAGGATCAACAGTTATCGTAGATGGACCCGAATACGAAACTGCGTCATCCTTAGGTTCGAATGCCGGCATTTTCAATCCAGACTTCACTATTGAAGCAAACTTCTATTGCGATACGTACGGCATCTGTACCATCTCCTGGGGTACCATACTGGGATTTGTGATGGAATGTTACGAAAACGGAATTCTGAACGATGAACGCACCGGTGGACTGAAAATGAACTTTGGCAATGCCGATGCAGCCATGGAACTGCTCCACCAGGTGTCAAAGGGAGAAGGTTTTGGTAAGATTGCCGGACTTGGAGTCCGGAAGATGAAAGAGATGTTCATCGCCAACGGCTGGGGCGACCCACAGTTTCTCCAGGATATTGGAATGGAAAACAAGGGACTGGAATATTCCCAGTACATCTCCAAGGAATCGCTGGCACAGCAGGGCGGTTATGCAATGACCAACAAGGGTCCGCAGCACGACGAAGCATGGCTGATCTTTATGGATATGGTTAACAACCAGATTCCCACCTTCGAAAACAAGGCAGAAGCGCTTCACTACTTCCCGATGTTCCGCACATGGTTCGGCCTGCAGGGACTTTGCAAGCTGCCATGGAACGACGTTGAGCCTGAAACCAATGCCCTTAGCGATGAGCCTGCCAAGGTTCCCGAACATGTGGATAACTATGTTACCATATACAATGCCGTAACCGGAGGCAACATCGACAAACATGAGATGATCAGGCAATCGGAGCGCGTGTACAACTTCCAGCGCATCTTTAACATCCGCCGCGGATACGGCCTTCGCATACACGATGCCCAGCCATACCGGGCTGCCGGCCCCGTTACCGCCGAAGAGTACCTGTCGCGTCAGGAACGCTACGACAAACAGCTTTCCGAACTGATGGGCCTTGATCCTTCCACGATGACGCTTGAGGAAAAAATGGCCGCTACCCGAAAATACAGGGAAGATCGTTACGAGAAACTGCTGGATGCCGTTTATTTCAGAAGGGGATGGAACAGCAATGGAGTTCCTAAGATCGAACATCTGAAACAGCTTGGCATGGATCTGCCCGAACTTATCGAGGTGGTTTCCCCGTTGCAATAAATAAGGTATAATCCTGATAAGAGGCCGTCGCTTCCATTCCGGAAATCCTCAGGGATAAACGGAATCCGGAAGCGACGGCTTTCATTTTGAAACTCTCGCTTAATGGCAGCGGTCTTCTTTCATAAAGGGATACCGATAGTCCGTTGGAGGAAGCAGCGTTTCCTTAATCGTCCGCGGACTCGTCCAGCGGATGAGATTAAGGTGACTTCCGGCCTTATCGTTAGTACCCGACTGCCGGGATCCGCCGAAAGGCTGCTGGCCTACAACAGCTCCGGTAGGCTTATCGTTGAAATAAAGATTACCGGCCGAATACTTCAGTGCCTTGCTGGCCTTGTCCAGAATCATCCGGTCGTGTGCAAAGATGGCACCCGTAAGTCCGTATGGCGAAGTTTCATCAACCAGCCTGAGGGTTTCATCAAAATCCTTCTCATCGTAAACATAAACGGTGAGAACTGGTCCGAATATCTCCTCTTCCATGGTTATAAAGTGCGGATCCCTGGTAAGAATTACAGTTGGCTCAATGAAATAGCCCTTAGATTTATCGCCTTTACCTCCAAAAATAATCTCTGCATCGGGCGAATCCTCTGCTTTGCGGATATAATTCATGATGTTATCGAAAGAGGCTTCATCGATTACTGCATTCATGAAGTTGCTGAATACCCGTACATCGCCGATGGTAACTTCCGACAGCATCTCTCCTACCCTGTTGCGGACGGCAGGCCAGAGGGAAGTCGGAATGTATGCCCTTGATGCAGCTGAGCACTTTTGTCCCTGATATTCGAAGGCTCCGCGGACAATTGCTGTTGCCACCTCATCAACCTGAGCCGAGGCATGTACCAGGATGAAATCCTTTCCTCCAGTCTCTCCGACAATTTTAGGATACGATTTGTAATTCCTGAGATTTTGGGCAACGTTCATCCAAAGCCTGTTAAACGTAACGTTGGAGCCGGTAAAATGAAGTCCTGCGAAATGCCTGTCGCTGAATACGGCATTACCAACCACCGATCCGGGGCCCGGGATGAAATTGATGACTCCGTCGGGGACTCCGGCTTCACGGAAAATCTGCATCAGAACATAATTCGATAGGATAGACGTGGAAGCGGGCTTCCAAAGTACGGTATTGCCCATCAGCACCGGCGACATGTTCAGGTTGGAGGCTATGGCCGTGAAGTTGAAGGGGGTGAGTGAAAAGATAAATCCTTCGAGCGGACGGTATTCGATGCGGTTGATAAATCCGGGATCGGAATGCGGCTGCTCGTGGTAGATATCGGAAATATAATGCGCATTGAACCGTAGGAAATCGATGGTTTCGCAGGCTGAATCGATTTCGGCCTGGTAGGCATTTTTGCTTTGCCCGAGCATGGTGGCAGCGTTCAGGGTAGCACGGTGTTTTTTTGCAATCAGTTCGGCAACGCGCAGGGTCACGGAAACCCTCTCTGCGTACGAGAACGACTCCCACTCCCTGTGCGCTTTTAAAGCGGCATCTATAGCCATCTTAACCTCTTCGGGCCCGGCTTTATGGTAATTGGCAAGCACATGTTTGTGATCGTGGGGCATTACAACTGGTTCGGTATTGCCTGTTCTGACCTCTTTACCTCCAATGATCAGAGGAATATCCATAACTTCAGAAGAAAGGCGGTCGAGTTCCTTTTGCAGAACCTTACGTTCCGGAGTCCCCGGTGAATACGATTTAACCGGTTCATTTTCCGGATAATCGAAAACAAAAATTGCATTGTTCATGATGTATAATACGTTAAAAAAAGAGTCTAATTTTACATGGTGATAACGCCCGTTCAGGTTATTTGTTCAAAAACCGCGGGAAACCAAAAACACCATGAGATACCATTTGATTACCGGCATTTCGTCGGGCATCGGAGAAGCCCTGGCAGCCCGCCTGATACTGCATGGCGACAACGTGATCGGGCTGTCGAGAAACGATAATCCGATGTTAAGGGAACTGGCCGGGAGATTCGGCATCATCTATCGCTTTATACCCGCCGACTTGTCGGAAACCGGGAAACTCCCTGCTCTGGTCCGGACGTTTTTGAAGGAAATCGACAAGAAAGACCTGAGCGGCGTATCGCTGATAAATAATGCCGGCACCATTGAGCCCGTTGGGTTTTCGGGCACAACCGGCAGCAGGGAAATCAAAAATCATTATCTTATAAACCTGGTAGCTCCAGCTGTTTTAGCCAATGAATTCATTCGCTTATCGCGAAGGCTCAGGATTCGAAAAACCATAGTAAACATCAGTTCTGGTGCAGCACACAAACCCTATGAGGGATGGAGCAGCTATTGTTCGGGTAAAGCGGGCCTGAATATGCTTACGCGAACCCTGGGCGCTGAACAGAAAAAGATGGAATTCCCCGTACGGGTAATATCCGTGGCACCGGGAGTTGTTGATACGCCCATGCAAAAGTTGGTAAGGGAAAGTAATGAAACGGAATTCCCGATGCGACGCCGGTTTGCAGCTCTGCATGAGGGGAACAAACTGTTAAGTCCGCAAACAGTAGCAGAACGCATTGCTTCTCTGCTGTTTGACGATTCAATTGAAGGTGGTTCGGTGATTGATCTGAGAGAGTTCAGGCATCCCCGGCTGGATTGGTAAGCTCACGGAAAATTGTGTAGATTTGCCTCACTAACCTTAAACAATAAAGACATGTTCAAAACCAATGAGTACTTCGACGGAAAAGTAAAATCGATTGCCTTCGAAACGGAAGAAGGTCCAGCAACAATCGGCGTTATGGCTGCCGGTGAATATGAATTCGGAACATCAACCGTTGAGTACATGACAGTAACCTCGGGAGTTATGGAAGTTCTTCTGCCTGGTGAAACAGAGTGGAAAAGCTTTGAACCGTTCGAAACATTCATAGTTCCGGCAAACGTAAAATTCGGCGTGCGGATGAAAGGCGATACCGCTTACCGCTGCCTTTACCGTTAAGCCGGAAAATCAGTCATCAACCAAACAGCAATCAGAGGATGAGCTCAGGCAAATACAATGAACTGCGTTTGCAGTATAAAATATGGTTTACCGATGAAAACGAAAAGGGAATTTTCGGCGACGGGAAGTGGAAAATTTTGAAAGCCATTGATGAAACCGGTTCTCTGACATCGGCTTGTGAAAAGCTCGGCATCACCTACCGCAGAACATGGAACGACCTGAAGAGTATAGAGAAAAAACTCGGCTTCAGTCTTCTGGAAAAGACCAGGGGCGGTGCGGAGGGCGGAAGTACGGTCTTAACCCAGGAAGGCATAAAACTTATCCGTGCGTTCGACGATTTTCACAATACCATGGATTTAATTATGCAGGAGCATTTTAAAACTCTGAAACAACGGTTGACTTCCGATGAATAAAAAATTAAAGCTTTTGCTTCCGGTCCTGTTTGCAGGCCTTGTATTAACACAGGCCTGCAACCGGCCCGGTAAAACGCACGACTCCGGGATGCTATCGGGAGATCTTGTGATTTTTCATGCCGGAAGCCTTTCCATCCCTTTTAAGATGCTTGCCGATTCGTTCAGGTTACTGCATCCTGGTGTAACTATTAAGTCCGAATCGGCAGGAAGTCTGGCTTCGATCCGGAAAATAACCGATCTGAACAGGCCCTGCGATATCCTGGCCTCGGCCGATTACATACTGATTGACAAGTTGATGATACCCGGGCATGCCGACTGGAACCTATTGTTTGCAGGGAATGAAATGGCAATAGTTTACCATGAAAAATCAAGGTATGCCCGAGAAATCAATCAGAATAACTGGCATGAAATCCTGATGCGGCCGGATGTTAGTTACGGTCGCTCCGATCCTGACAGCGACCCCTGCGGCTACCGGGCCATTCTTTCCATGAAACTTGCCGAAGCCGGTGGTCTGAAAACCGGATTTACCCGTGCAATGCTTGAAAAAGACAGAAAATACATCCGGCCAAAGGAAGTTGACCTTCTGGCATTGCTTGAATCGGGAGCCCTTGATTACATCTTTCTGTACCGCTCGGTAGCCATTCAACACAAGCTGCCATATCTTGAGCTTCCCGACAGCATCAACCTCTCTGATCCGGATTTAAACGCTTATTACAGCACGGTTTCCGTGGATATTGCCGGAAACCGGCCGGGGGAAAGCATAACACAGAAGGGTGAAGCCATGATCTATGGACTTACCATTCCAAAAAACAACAACAATCCTGAAGCAGCGGAAGCCTTTATCAAATTCCTGACGGGCCCCGGCATGAACCTTATTGAGAAAGCCGGACAAGTTGCGATAAAACCGATACCATCCGAAGGTTCTATTTTATTGCCAACCTTTTAGCTGTCAAATCAATTCCTTTAAATTCGACGTAACGGAAGAATTTAACCGGAGTTCAGCTGCTCCCGGCGAAACATTATCTGCCGTATGCTTGTTACCTAGAAAAACAAAACAATCATGCAAGCGGATAAATATGGAATCAGGGGGATCCTGAGAACACTGAATATTGAAGAAATAAATCATGGGGCCACTACCGGTACCGAATGGTTTAAAACAAGGGGTGAAGCACTTACCTCCTATTCTCCGGCCGATGGCAGCGCAATTGCCACGGTAAACCAGGCAACATGGGACGATTATGAATTAGTGATGGCCAAGGCCACGGATGCATTCCGCACCTGGAGAATGGTTCCGGCTCCTAAGAGAGGAGAAATTGTGCGGCAGATCGGTAACCGGCTCAGGGAATATAAGGAACCTCTGGGTTCGCTCGTTTCGTATGAAATGGGCAAGATTTACCAGGAAGGGCTGGGCGAAGTCCAGGAAATGATCGACATTGCCGATTATGCCGTTGGACTTTCGCGACAGCTTTACGGTTTTACCATGCATTCGGAGCGTGAAAGGCATCGCATGTACGACCAATACCATCCTCTGGGCGTTGTGGGAGTAATCTCGGCCTTCAACTTCCCGGTAGCAGTCTGGGCATGGAATGCAATGATTGCAATGGTTGCCGGTGATGTTGTTGTTTGGAAACCATCCTCCAAAGTAATGCTGAGTGCGATTGCTGTTCACCGGATCATCGGCAGTGTACTGGAGGAAAACAACGTACCTGAAGGCGTTCTGAATCTTGTTGCCGGTAGCTCAAGAAACATAGGCGACGACTTCCTTGCCGACAAACGCATTCCGTTGATTTCCGTAACAGGTTCCACACGGGTGGGACGGCATGTTAGTAAAATAGTTGGTGAGCGGCTCGGACGCACCATTCTGGAGCTTGGAGGAAACAATGCCATCATCGTATCCCAATACGGAAACCTTAATATGGCTCTCAGGGCAAGTCTGTTCGGAGCCGTAGCTACAGCCGGACAAAGATGTACTTCTACCAGAAGGCTGCTGATTCACGACTGTATTTTCGACAAATTCAGGGATAAACTCATTGAAGCTTACAAACAGCTAAAGATTGGCCATCCGCTCGATCCGGATACGGTTGTTGGGCCGCTGGTTGATCGTGATGCAGTAAAGAACTTCCTGAATGCACAGGAACAGATTAAAAAAGAAGGTGGCCGGATCGTTTATGGCGGCCAGGTGCTCGTAGGTGAAGGATACGGATCGGGCTGCTATGTCGTACCGTGTATTGCCGAGGTGGAAAACCATTATAAGATTGTACAGGAAGAAACATTTGCGCCTATTCTTTACCTGATTAAATACAAAACCATGGACGAAGCCATTGAGCATCACAACAACGTTCCTCAGGGACTTTCATCGGCAATCTTTTCGAAAAATATCCTGGAAACAGAGAGATTCCTTTCGCATGAGGGCTCGGATTGCGGCATAGCCAATGTGAATATTGCCACAAACGGAGCTGAAATCGGAGGGGCTTTTGGAGGAGAAAAGGATACGGGCGGGGGGCGTGAAAGTGGATCGGATGCATGGAAGGCATATATGCGCAGACAAACGAATACCATCAACTTCTCCACCGAACTTCCGCTGGCTCAGGGTATAAAATTCGACGCTTTTGATGACTAAAGCTGGTTAATAGCATCCGGGCATTCAAATCCACCGGGGATACCCGGAACAAGCAAACCATTGAAAAACCCGGCTGTATGGGCTGAAAATGTTCGCCGATACAGCCGGGTTTATTCCTTAGAATATACCCTTAAAAACCATAAGTCGGCAAAAACAAACTGCCGGCATTCCCTGACTGACGGCAGGAACGAATCCAACAGAATTGATTGCTAACTTTGTGTATAATGCCTGTATACAGCAGCGATTCCGTCTTTCAGATCCATGCGGCTTTTCCAGCCCAGGGAATGAAGGCGGGAAACATCCAGCAGCTTGCGGGGAGTACCATCGGGTTTTGAAGGATCGAATTCGATCTTTCCTCCGAATCCGATTACCTCTTTCACCAGTAATGCCAGATCCCGGATAGCAATTTCGCTTCCGCTTCCTATGTTTATGTGGGTATTTCTGACCTCACCGGAAGGCTTTCCGCCGGTAAAACCAACAAGTCTTGAAAAACTGTAATTCTCCATAAGAAAAACGCAGGCGTCCGCCATATCTTCCACCCACAAAAATTCCCGCAAGGGGGTTCCTGTTCCCCAAAGGTACAAAACCACCCGTGACGAACCGTTTTCTGAGGTTTCCTTTACGATACCGTATTTAGAGAGGTAATTCATCAATGCTTCATCCGTTTCAACCGCATGCGATTCGGAACCTCCAAAGCGCTGAAGATCGTTACGTACAGCCTGAAGATCGCCTTCCTCCAGGCAACGGCTGAGATGAATTTTACGAATCAGGGCAGGCAACACATGCGACTTTCCAAGATCGAAGTTATCGTTAATGCCATACAGGTTGGTAGGCATCACCGAAATAAAGTCGGTGCCGTATTGAAGGTTATACGATTCGCACATCTTCATTCCGGCAATCTTTGCAATGGCATAAGGTTCGTTGGTGTATTCCAGCTCCGAAGTCAGGAGGCAATCCTCCGGCATAGGCTGTGGGGCATTTCTTGGGTAAACACAACTACTTCCGAGAAAGAGGAGCTTTTTCGCTCCGTTGAGCCAGGCCTGATGAATCACATTGTTCTGTATCTGCAGGTTTTCGTAGATAAACTGAGCCCTGAAGGTATTATTGGCCATAATTCCGCCGACTTTCGCGGCAGCCAGAAAAACGTATTCCGGTTTTTCTTCCGCAAAGAAACGGCTGACGGCAAGCTGATCGGTAAGATCGAGTTCATCAAAAGTCCGGGTAATCAGCCGGGTATATCCTTTTTTTGTCAGGTTGCGTAAAATAGCACTTCCAACCAGCCCCCGGTGGCCGGCAATATAAATCCTGCTTTCTTTTTCCATACTGCTATCAGGTAGTAATCTTTATTCGAAATAGCTGAGAATATCGTAACCGCCTTCTTTGAGGTAACGGTCTTTCTTCATCATTTTTAAATCGCTTTCCATCATATCGCTTACAAGGCCTTTAAGGTCGTATTCCGGCTCCCAGCCAAGTTTTTCCTTTGCTTTGGTGGGATCTCCTATCAGAAGTTCCACTTCGGTGGGCCTGAAATACATGGGATCCACGGCCAATACTTCTTTCCCTTTGGGCAGCTGATATTGCGGATTATTACACTCAGCAACGCATGCCTTTTCGTTGATACCGGATCCTGAAAACTCCAGTTCTATCCCAACTTCGGCGAATGCCATACGTACAAACTCCCGCACCTCGGTGGTTTTGCCTGTTGCAATTACATAATCGTCGGGTTTATCCTGCTGCAGTATCAGGTACATGGCTTTTACATAGTCCTTGGCATGTCCCCAGTCTCTGCGTGCCGAAAGATTACCGAGGAACAGCTTATCCTGCATCCCCAGCGCAATGCGGGAAACCGCCATTGTAATCTTGCGGGTTACAAACGTCTCACCGCGAATCGGTGATTCGTGATTGAAAAGTATGCCGTTGGCTGCAAATAACCCATATGCTTCACGGTAGTTAACCGTAATCCAGTATGCATATTGTTTGGCAACGGCATAGGGACTACGGGGATAAAACGGCGTGGTTTCGGATTGTGGAATCTGCTGAACAAGTCCGTAAAGCTCACTGGTTGATGCCTGGTAAATCCTGGTTTTGGAAGCAAGGTTGAGCAACCGGACGGCTTCCAGAATTCGCAGGGTACCAATACCATCTGCATTGGCGGTATATTCTGGGGAGTCGAAGCTCACTTTAACGTGCGACATAGCGGCAAGATTATAAATCTCATCCGGCTGAACTTCCTGTATGATGCGCGTCAGGTTCGACGAATCGGTCATATCGCCGTAATGAAGAATAAATCTGCGGTTTTCCTTATGCGGATCTTCGTACAGATGATCGATGCGGTTGGTGTTAAAAAGAGAACTTCTGCGCTTAATGCCATGGACGGTGTACCCTTTGTGCAGAAGGAAATCGGCCAGGTATGCACCATCCTGACCGGTAACACCTGTTATCAATGCAACTTTATTTGACATATTTATCATTTTTCAAACCACAAACGTACGTGAAATCCGGCGATTTCGCAAGGCTGATATAAAAATGACGCCTGTTGACGGCAAAGTAAGAATCTTTAGAAACATCCCTATTTCTGAAGGTTCCGAAGCCCGGCGAAGAGATTGGATAAAGGCAGATTACCGGCAGGAGATCCCATATGCTGAGCAATCAAAATATGCTACCTTTGCCGGAATATCGTTCATCAACAACACCAACGCAGCATGCATCGCAACACTTTCAGGATTGTAATGACGCTGAGCGGCTCACTGGTTTTACTTTTCATTATTGCTCCCCTTGCCGGGATTCTTTTAAAAAGTGAGACCTCTGAAATCGTGTCTGCCTTCCGCGAACCTGAAGTTACAGGTAGCATCTGGCTAACGGTTGCAACGTCGATGGCGGCAACGTTTTTATTTGCGTTTCTGTCGCTTCCGCTTGCATGGATGCTGGCCAGGAAGAAGTTCCCTGGGCGAAAACTGGTGCTTGGCATCATTGACCTTCCGGTAGTTATTCCGCATACAGCTGCCGGTATAGCCCTGCTGGGCGTTATTTCAAGAGATACCCTTGCCGGGAAAGCGGCCGCAAATCTTGGTTTTGATCTTATTGGAAGTGCAGCCGGCATCGTTCTGGCCATGGCTTTTGTCAGCCTTCCCTTTTTTATCAATGCAGCCCGTGAAGGATTCTCAAACGTACCCGAGCGCCTCGAAAAAGCAGCGCTTAATCTGGGCGCTTCTCCCCTCAGGGTATTCCTGAGCATCTCCGTACCTCTGGCAATGCGTCAGATCGTTTCAGGAAGCGTGATGATGTTTGCCAGGGGGATGAGCGAATTCGGCGCCGTTGTGGTTATAGCCTACCACCCTATGACGGCACCCGTGCTTATTTTTGAACGCTTCAGTTCGTTCGGACTACAGTATGCCCGTCCGGTTTCGGTAATTTTCATCGTTATTTCCGTTGTAATGTTTCTCATCATGCGACTTATCGCAAGAGACCCTGAAAATGCTAGAAATTAGTGATTTAAGTAAAATATTCAGGCGATTTAGCCTTAGCGGGATAAACCTGAAAATCGGCCGCGACGATTACTACGTACTGCTGGGGGAGTCGGGAGCCGGGAAATCGGTATTGCTTGAACTTATTGCCGGTATTATCCGGCCAGACAGCGGCCGCATTTTTCTCGGCGGTAAAGATATCACGCATATCCCGGTTGAAAAAAGGCGGACTGGTCTGATGTTTCAGTCACCGGCCGTCTTTCCGCACATGACAGTGTCAGGCAACATCGCGTATCCGCTCCACGGCTTACCGGGTCGTGTGAAGGAAGCGAAAGTGCAGGAACTTGCGGCTCAGATGGGCATTACGCACTTGTCTGAGGAACGGCCGGCCAAGCTTTCAGGCGGGGAGTTGCAGCGTCTGGCGCTTGCACGCACACTGGCCTCGGAACCCCTGATGCTCCTGCTGGACGAACCCCTTTCGTCGGTCGATACTCCAATGAAAGCTTCGCTGCGCGGACTTCTGCGAAACCTCAACCAGCAGGGAATGCCCGTTCTGCATGTAACCCATGACTTTGAAGAAGCCATTGCCCTCGCCACTCATATTGCCGTAATGGAAAACGGAAAAATCATTCAAACCGGCACCCCGGAAGAAATTATACGTCAGCCAAAAAGTGGTTTTGCAGCCGGTTTTACAGGCGAAAAAAACTTCTTCAGGGCCAGGGTATACGGAATGTATGCGATGCTGGAAATTTCTGAATACCTCAGAGAGCCCCTGCGCATCCGCCTGGAAGAGTTGCACGGTGACGGCCCTGCTAGTATTCTGATACGGAGCGGTCGTATTCTGATTGCAACAACCGCCCCCGACCTTAGCACTACCAACAACTTTCCCGGAAAAATCAGCAGCATAAGTCCCTTGCGCGACGGATACGAGGTTTGTATTGAAAACGGATACCGTTTTTATGCCAGGATAACTGCCGAATCGTTTGAGCGCATGCACCTGACGCCTGGCAAAGAAGTCTGGGCATGCTTTAAGGCATCGGCTGCCGAGATAATCCGGTAAATATTTTTTTGCCGAACTATGAGGAACGAAAAGACTCAGGATCCTGCCATCATACAAATGCCTCAGATGCTTATAGCAGGCGGATCTTCACGCAACGTCGGAAAGACCAGTGTTTGTCTCCGGCTGATTGAACGGTATGCAAAACTTACGGATATCGTAGCATTAAAGGTAACGCGCGTTTACCCGGGCGAAGAGGAATATCACGGGAATCATGGCGAAATGCTGAGCGGAAACGGATTTAGGATAACGGAAGAAACGCACGGCAGCAGCATGAAAGACACAGCCCGTATGCTCAGGGCAGGTGCGAAACGGGCATTTTACATCGAGACAACGGAAGAAGCGCTTCAGGAAGCTTTTCAGGCGTTTACCCTCCTGGCCGGTACATCTTCAGCCTTTGTCTGTGAATCGCGCAGCCTGCGGAAGATCGTTAAACCCGGAGTCTTTGTACTTATCCGCCAGGCAGGAACATTTACTGCAAAAAAGGGCTTTAACCTGCTCGAACCACTGGCCGACCTTACGGCAGTGTTTAATCCTCAGGCACAAACTTCCGCCGCCATTGCCGGACGAATCCGATGGGATGGATGCCGGTGGATGGCTGATCCGGAAATTTCAGCCAAATAAATATCTCCTTTCCTAGTAATAGGTAATTTCAACGCCAGGTTTCGAAGACCTGAAACGCTCGGCATTTCTTTCGGAGATGCGTGTGTTATATATCTTGAGAGTCTTCAGATTATTCAGTCCCTCGATGGGTTTAAGGCTGCTGACCCTGGTATTTGAGCAGTTCAGGTGTTGAAGTCTGAACGATTCCGATAGCGGATTCAGCCTCGAGACCTGGGTTCCGGATATATCCAGATCTTCGAGAACCGGAAGAAACTTAAGCGGGTCTATGGAGCCGATAGGAGTATTGGAACAATTAAGGGTTTGCAGAAAACGGTGTGTGGTCAGTGCACTCAGATCTGAAACGGGAGTACCGGAACAATCCAGGTAACGCAGGCGGGTGATTAGACCAAGAGGAAGAATATCGCTGACCGGCAGCCCCGCCATAGTGAGCGATTCCAGGCGCCTGAGCATTCTTAGCGGCTGAAGCGAGCGCAGATCTCTGCTGCCATTCAGGTCGAGCACCGTTAATTGGGTTATTCTGTGTAGCTGCTCACGTGTAGGCGATGCACCCATCGGCTCGGCATTACTAAAGGCTTGTTTCCATGCTGAATCGAGAGACTCCCACCATTGAACAAGTTCAACCGTTTTGTATACCAATAGAAGTCCCGGTATGCTGTCAAGCAACTTATCCGAAAGGGCTTCGATTCCTGTAACATCATCGGCATACAGCAGTTGCAGGCGGCGAAGTGAAGTTAAAACATCAAGTTCCCCGGCATTCACTTTATCCATCCCCAGCGTTCGCAGGTTTGGCATCCCGGCAAGGGGTTGCAATGCCGATACCCTGCTGTCTGAAAGGTGGAGCTCCTGCATGCTGCCGGCCTGGCTTAGCGGGGCCAGATCGATAACTGCGGTTCCCGAAATATTCAGGTACTGGAGATCGAACAGCCCTTTTAGTGGCATAATCTCGGTTATACCGGTTCCGGAAGCATCAAGCCAGGTGAGGGAAGACAGTTTTCGCAGGGGATCAAGGCTGCTGACTTCGGTAATCCCCGACAGGTCGAGTTTCCGCAAATAGGAGACTTCATGCAGCTGCTCACGAACCGGCGGGTTGTCAAGATTTACCAACTGAGAGAATAAATCTTTCCAAACCTCAGGCAGGGATCCCCACCAGGCGGAAAGTTCTTCCGACTCAAAGATAACTTTAACCCCGGGACGCAGCTGCATAAAAGACTGCGCTACCGCCCTGGTAACCATTGTTTTATCGCAATATATCACTTTAAGGGCAGGCAGCTGTGCCAGGGAGGCTATAGCACTGACGGGAGAATTGTCAAGAAAAACATATTCAAGTGAACTGAGAGATGCCAGCGGGGAGAGGTCGGAAATATATGTCCGCTCGAGCGAAATCCGCCTAAGCTTCACCAGGGTTTCGAGGTTTCCGGCACTTGTCAGAGGTGTACCTGAGAGATCCAGAATTTCGAGCTGCGATAATCCCGATAAAGCATTCAGATCCTTTAGAGGGAGCCGGCTTAATTTTAGCTCACGTAAATTAACCAGGTTCTGAAGAGGAGTAATGTCGCTGATATCCAAACCGGAAAGGTTCAGGTATTCGAGTCCTGGAAAATTGGCCACGGCTGAAATATCCTTCACAAAAGTTTCTGAAAGGTCAAGATATCGCAGACCAGCCGTATACTGCAGAGGAGAAATCGATTCGATCAGGGCGCCCGGGGCACTTATTGACTCCAGTTTTGAAAGATTCCTGACGGGGTCGAGACTGCTGACGGTAAGACCTGAAATATTAAGGTAACGGAGGGCTGAAAAGGGACTTAGCGGCTCCAGGGTTTTTAATCCGGGAACACCGCTGAGGTCTAACTGTTCGGTGCGCCAGATTTTACGAATCTCTGCCAGCAGTGCCGACGACGAAACGAAAAGGGTATCGGCAGCAACGATAGTATCTCCGGAACCTTCAGGGCTTGCGCTGACCACCAGGAAAGCGGGGCCGGCTGCAATAATGTGGCTCATAGGTATCTCCTCGTTAAGCACCGTATTGCCTGAAAAGAAAGCCCTCCAGTCTTCATCCAGACTGTTCCACCAGCTCATCAGCTCTTTTTCTTCGCTGGTTCGTGTGGTATAGATGCTTACAATTTTCAGATCCCTGCTCGCATCGTCAAGGTTGATCTCAATGAATCTGGGCTTATTATCGTTGATTTTCTTACCGTCGATGGTTGTTCCGTTCAGGTTTCTGCTGGTTCTGACCTTAAAATACAGATTACCCTTTTCGTTGGTTTCCCGGCTTATTTCTTCAACGGTAAATTTGAATGCTACGTCACGGAAGAAGAAATCTATGTCTTTCAGGTAAGCCTGAACATCCTTGTTGGTAACAACATCCCGTTTCTCCACAAGATCGTCTTCTATCTGCACCCTGGCATCCTTAAAGAACTTAAGGAACGACTGGTTGATTATAATATCCTTTTCCTTGTACTCACTTTTACCACTCCCCAGGGTATTAAAGGCGTACTCCATAAAACCCACAAGTTGTGTCGCCTGTTTATGGAAATTTGCCAGCTCTTCTTCCGAAAATCCCGCTTCGGACTTTACGGACGCAGCTTGCGGAAATGCATGCAGCGACATTGTGACAATCATCAGGATCAGCAGGTTTCCGATAATTCTATTCATGGTAAATGTATTTAAGAAGCACTTCTTTTTGTGATTCGTCGATTTTCAGAAGTCCTGAGATCAGCCACCCTGAGTTACCGCCCGGCCGTTTGATATCGGAGACTTCGAAGTACCAGCCAGGGATCTGAAAGAAATGGAATTTAACATTGGTAACGGTACGGTATTTCAGATTTCCCTTTTTAAATTCATAGAGAAACAGGGTAAGATAATCGGGAAGGTATTCCTTTTCGGTATATAGCTCAACGTAATCTTTTTCACGGAACACCCTGACCAGATTCATAAAATCGAGTTCATGACTAAGGGGATGCAGGAAGTGACTGCCGGTTTCCTGCGAATTGGAGAACATTTTCTGAAAATGGCTGAAATAAACGTTGGATATCACCCACTTATGACCAAGATTTTCCTTTTCGAGTTTCATGAACAGGGTAACGTTTTCATCTTTACCCTGATATAAAAATTTTGTACTGACCTCGGCAAACCACTGGCCGCCGTGAAAGTCCAGAAAAACCGGGTTTGCCGTATTCAGAACATCCAGTATAAAGGCATCCTTCACAGGATCGGTAATGGAGCTGTTCTGCATATCGAACAAAACATTCAGGTATTTTCTCCTGAGACCGGGATCGCGGTAACCGTCGTTGCCCGGATAAAAGCGATCACCCCGGGTACTCTCTTCCCCGTTAAACCGGCGAAAAAACTGATTAACCTGTTTAGTTTGCGCATACAATATGCCTTCATCGCCCAGGAGGGAATTGAACGACTGTGCTTTCAGAAATGCCGGTATTAGAACAAGAAACAGGATGAAAGTGATTTTTTTCATGGTTGGTTGTTTCTGCTGGCGGGGTTTAAAATCATCCGTCCGGAACTGGAATCGGTTTATCGGTTATGGTTCGCCCTTGGCGGGATGAATTATATGAATCTGGCTCCCTGGAATCATCCCGGGAGCCAGAAATAGTAAAATCCTTCAGGACTTATCAGCCAGGTTTTGTTTCTGTAACCCGGATATCGCCCAGAAGCACATCCCAGAAACCGATGATTCTCCCTGAGATTTGCGTTGTTTTACGCTCCACATATACCGTTACATCCTTTTTGGTGACATCCACGTAGCGTAATCCTTCTTTGGTTGTTCCTTCGAAGCGCTGGAAAATGGTGATAACACCCACGTACCGGCCATCGGGCTGACGTTCAAGATCGCTAATATACTGAATGTTATACCATGAAATGGTAACTTTATCGTAGTTAAGGGCCATAAGGCGTTCGAGGTACTCACGAATACCGTAATAGTTAACTTCTTCGCGGTTAATGGACGATACACCCATAAGTGAGCCTTCAGCAAAGAGCTCGAGGGTACGTTCGATCACCCGGTTTGCTTCCGACCAGGGGGTATCTTTATTACCGATGATGCTGATATACTTACTGAGGTCCCTAACCTTTTCAAGTGCAAGGGAATCGATCGCCTGCTTGCGGGCTGGGCTTATATCATCCTGGGCCATGACGCTGGCCGAAAAGGTAAGCAGCAGTGCCGCTGTTAATCCAAATATCTTTCTCATAACCGGTTATTTTTTAATAAGTTCGAGTTCCCTGATTTTCCCGCTGGCATCGTATACTGCGTTGAGCACCTTATTGGGAGATTTTTTCTGGTCTTTGACAAATTCGAGGTACTTGCGGATGGTTGTAGGCCGGTCGTAGTCCTTTATGCCTCCATCGCTGCTGATAAGAATCAGCACGGGCACATCGTCGCCTGCAAAAGCAGTAAGGGCTTCCCGGATGCGCATATTTGCGGAACTAACATCTCCGGCATTTGCAACGGCATCAAGAGAATTGTTGATGGCGCGGTAGGGTCCTCCCTCACGCAGTTCGCGTTCCCGTTCTTCCTGTTCCCTTTTCAGCCGTTCTTCTTCCTTACGTCGTTCGATGACACTGCGTTCTGCGGCCAGTTTTTCCTCAGCCTGTGTAATAAGATCGCGGATTTCCTGATCATCGAGATTCATTCGTTTTACCGATGCAAGCTTGAACTCCTTCTCTTCAAGGGTCATTCTCCCATCATCGTTTATAATAGCCATGAGGTCAGCTTTTGCTTTGGATTTTTTTTCAGCAAGTTCCTGTTCAGCTTTCTTTTTGGCTGCCTTTTTCTGGCTGCTGCATGAGCTGAAACCGGCGCCGAGAGAGACCACCAGAAGCATCATAACTGCAAATCGGGCCCTGGATTTCCAACGGGCACTGCTTTTAGACAAACGTTCCATATTCGAGTGATTTATTAAAAATTAAACCCTGTTTCCATCAAAAATTGTACAAAATTTTACAGGCGTCGCTGAATTCCGTCTTCAGTTGTTTACTTGCCGGAATAAACCACGCAAATATACGGCATTTACATACGTTAATCACGCACTGCTTCACGGAGTTCTTAACATGCCAATGTGAATAGGGATTGGGATCTGACCTGACGGAAAAAAAACGGGGAAATCACGGTTTGGCTGAATCGGACCTACAGTCAACAAACCGGTCCTGACCCTGCATGGCGAACGCCATGCAAACAGAGTACTACGGAGGATAATAGCTGTAAAAAAAACGGCATTTCTGCCGTTTTTCATCGACTAACTACTAATTTCACCAGGATGAACAATGAGTGCAGAACACCCGATTTGTACCCGAGGCCGGTCTATCTAACTGATATCGTTTATTGCATAATGTAATACTAATGCGACTTTCAGCAATACCAACAATACTACCGATACCGTTCAAAAATTAAATAGTATCTTTAAACCGTCCGAATAATTGTCCGAATGATCGAGGTAAAATTCTATCTTAATAACGCCAAATCTGAAAGCACGACAATCTACGCTGTCGTTCACTATCATAATAAACGCTACAAATATCCTACCGGAATAAATGTCAAACCGGAGCATTGGAATCCAACTAAATATCGCTGCAGAATTAAGGCTGACTTTCTTGACGCAAGTTTTATTAATGACCAGCTCGAGTCTTGGGAGAATCTCATAATAGGAGTGTTCGAGGAGTTTGTTGTAGAACTGATAACTCCATCTCAATATTCCTTCAGGCAGGCTGTAAAAAAACGACTGGAAGATCTTACTCATAAAGAGCCGACTAATAAAAGCGGGCTACTCGAGTTTATGATTCAGTATACTGAAACAGTATCAAGGTCAAACAGAACACTAAAAAAATATGGCACGACAATAAACCTGTTTAGGAAGTATCAAAAAGAAAAAAGGACCACCCTTGACTTCGAGGATATTGATATTGACTTCTATGAGTCATTTAAGAAGTGGATGTATAAGGACAACTATTCGGTTAACTACTTCGGCGACATTATCAAGAATATCAAAATGTTTATGAATGAAGCGGAGCAAAGGGGACTACATAAATCTACTGGCTTTAAAAACAAAAAGTTTAAAACTTTATCGGAAGAGGCGGATACAATCTCTTTATCAATAGAAAAGCTCCTGAAACTCTATAACGTTGAAATTACAGAAAAAAACATTTCGGACCTTAACGAACAGCTGATAATTGAAGGAGTAAAAACCGATATTCGACCGCATAATATTCAAAGAAGGATTGTTTCATTAATCGATACCAGAGATAGATTCCTTATCGGAGCATTTACGGCTCTTCGATATCAGGATTTCAATGCCCTTAGCGGGTTATCACATAACTCAGAATATATATCGAGGAGAAATCAGAAAACCGGCAAGTTAACTTCCATCCCTATGCATCCAATAATCAAAAACATACTTAAAAGCAGAGGTGATGTACTACCTCCTAGTATTTCCAATACGAAAATGAATAAAGGATTAAAATTACTCTGCAGATTAGCTGGCCTGACAGAACTTAAAGAGGTGAGCATCACTAAAGGGGGTAAACGCATTTACCATATGCTTCCAGAATACCAACTGGTAAGCAGTCATACGGCTAGACGATCCGCTTGCACTAACATGTACAAAGCCGGAATACCAAGCCCAATTATTATGGCCTTTTCCGGGCATACCAAAATCGCAAACTTCATGAAGTACATCCGGATCGATGCCGAGGAGGCAGCCATACAGATGAAGGACCACCCGTTCTTTAACCAGGCAATTGAATAAAAAAAGCTGCCCGACGGACAGCCTTTATAGATATGGTTTCAACCATCAAGGAGGTTTTTTCTTCTTCAGGCTTATCCGCCAGACAATCGACAATGTATGCGTCTTCTCATTCACCCCATAAGCATAAGAATAACCAGCTCCCCGAGGTGTCATCATAACCAGTGCCGGTCCAAAGTCGGACCGCTCCTCCGGAGTTAAAGCAAACATTGCCCCGGCATAAAGCTTTAGTCTTTCAGGATCCGCAGGCAGGATTGTGGTAGAATGGATGATCGAGGTCGGCTTCCTGTTGGCAAAATAGAGCTTCCGTCCCTGGAGCCTGTTCTGAGTCACCGTATCCAGGACCGCGATAAATGCTGAGCTGTCATCCTTCAATGTATCCAGGTAAACAACCTGGGCAAAGTAATCCCTCAGTATGGCAGCAGTATCAACAAACATCCGCCGGCCGGTATCAACAAAAATGAAGTAAGGATCCGGACGGGACAATTCAATTACCGAGGGGATTACATCCCCCGGGACCGTATCAACGCGATAACCGGCCGTCACCTCCGGGCACCGGTGGCATTCTCTCTGAAGGAAAATGATCCCTATCAGGATGATAATGATGACATAGTGAGGGATTGTTCTTTTCATGGATAGGGTTTTAAAGGATTTCGATTTTCTCAATAAGGCTCAGGTTGTGCTGTGTCACCCGGGCCTCTTTATCCAGGGAGGCAGCTGCCTCCTTCAGGATGCTTATTTCGGCCTCAGAAAGCTCATACTCGAACTCAGCTGATTTTGCCTTCTCATTCCAGGCAACTCCCTGATGGCTGAATGTCAATCCATATTTATCAATCTCTGCAGGCTTGAATTCCGTTTTAAGGATCAATCCCCGGACAATGATCTGCTGCAGTTTGTTTCCTTGCTGTGGGAGGATGTCTGCCAGGATCACCCTTTCTTTGATGTTGAGCTTGAGTTTCTTTGATTCTGTTTTCATGGTTTTGATTATGTTAATGGTACACTTAAGCTTGACATTGATTTTATATCAGTTACGATGCCTCCGGAGAAGGTTACTGATGCCCGGGTGTAGATAAGGGTCTTGGTTATTGAGTTGTATGAGCAGCCGGTCAGAATAGTTGCTGTGCCTGACTGACCGTCCGACCCTGATACGGCAAAACCGAAATTGCTTTCAAAAATGCCGTCCTGCCTGATGATTGCAACCGAACGGTTGTTCGTGTCGCCGTTGGCTGTATTCCATATCTCGATATTAGTGCCATAGCCGGATGACGAATGCGTCTCTGACGCCCGTGCCATGATGCCTGCCGGGCTGCCGTAGCCGGAGCCGTTATAAGCATCAAAAGTCACCGCCCCGGCATAGTCATATCGCGACAGGTAGGTTATTCCTGCTCCGTGACTCTGCAGGCGCAGTACCCCTCCCGGGGTTGCTTTTGTCAGCTTTACCTCACCGGCGGCTATCAGGTTTGATCCTGCATCAATGCCGCCTGAAACAGTAAGCAGGTTGGTTGAGTTATTAAAGGCTAACTTGCTGTTTGCATAGTAAAAAGTATTGTTTGTGAGGTAGTACTCCGAAACAACCATGTCGTTGTAAGAAGTATAAATGCCTGTCTTATTGGTTCCCAGGTAACCATCGGCCATCAGAATCCCGCCAGCCCCTGCCTTAAACAGCCATGCATGGACTTCATCTGCTGGATTGATCGGGCTTACATTAAAGTTACCGGCATCCCTCTCCCAGTACTGGGTGGGCTGAACTGTTGCAACCTTGATAATACCTGAGGAGTCTGCTGACAGGTATCTTTCGCCGGTACCAGTCAATTTGCTGCTAGATATCCCGAATTTGTCAAATAGTACTTGAGCGGAATCAGGTTTGCCGATATTCGTCCAGAAGAAAATCCCTTCTTCGGCAGACATGTAAACCTCGGTATTACCAAATTCATCGACGATCTCCTTTGACTTGATTTGGATAGTATTGTATTGCGCTCCTGGGAGTGATATAATATGGTCGGTATTGACCCAGTTTGATCCGTTGTAGAGCAGCATTTGCCCGGCGGAGGGGCTGACCAGGGCAACGTCAGAAAGCCCGGCAAATGAGTGATTGTGCGATGCGGTGGCGAAGGCTGAGTAATGTAGGCCATCTAAAAGGTCAGCGTTAAGATTGGTAACAAGATTTGTATTTAACATACTACCTCCTGAAAGAGGAAGGTAAGAGTGTGTATGAGATGTAATGTTACCAGTTAAAACAGCTTCAACATCAGCTTTAGTAAGAGTTACAGCACCTGTTCTTGTGTTGAATGAATCAACCTTTGTGCCAGTGAGATAAGTAGTAGTATCTAATACCCAAGTATTAGCTGCAGTTTTCTTAAGAAAACCACTTGTACCTGTTAATCCTGCAATTGCTGTTAAATCTGCATCTAAAGGTTGATATACACCAGAATGATCGTGAGCTATCGGGGCAAACCTAGCATCACTTTCAGTTTCAGTGAAATACCTGTCATCGTGGTTATGAGCTGAAGGTGGAAAAGATGTTGGTTTGTTGGTTAAGTTGTTGTAGTCAAGGTAATAGATTCCGTGTTGGCCGTCTAAAAGATCAGCATTCAGATTCAATACTTTAGAGGAAGATGCGACGACTAATGGAGCAGTCCCCGTAGCGATTGTTGATTGTAAAATAGTACCTCTTACTAATGCTGGGAAAAATACATTTTGACTAGAATCATAAGAATATATTGAACCTAGACCTGCAAGATTACTAGGAGTCTGCCATCCGACTCCACCGAAACCTAGTATTTTAAAGATTTCAAGACCTGTATATGAGGCACTATAACCAGTTTGTCCGAATGTAAATCTTACTTGTCCATATTGACTAGCAGCTATATTCCCATATGTGGTGATTCCACTTGTATTAATGACATTATATCCACTCCAACCAGCAACAGAAGTCTGATTAGAGAATGTCGTCCACGTGTCAATTGCATCTACGTAATTCGCCTGAGTTCTAGCATCAATAGTACACCAAGAACCAATGGAGCCATAGGTTCTTAAATAGAGAATGAACTTATTTAGAACCGTGTATATTTGACCAGCTGTATTTATAGTTACCCGAACTCGATAATTCGTATAATCAGTTCCTGCTGGATACCCACCACCTCCAACTTTTATATTCCCGCCATTCCCACTGAGTAGTCCAACTTTATTTGCATCTGATGTACTGTAAGTTAGCCAAGTAGCCCCACCATCTTGTGAATATTCAATTATTATAGCAGCAGCAGCAGTAAATGCGAATCTGTTCGCACCTAGAGGTGGCACCATAGCAGCATCAATAGGAGAATAACTCTCTGATAGATTTTTCCCACCCCAGGTGAGATTAGCTTCAGCACGATAATAACTACCCTCTTGACCATCGAGCAAATCAGCATCTAAACCCGAACCAGCTCCATCGTTTCCTGAATCCCACATCTTTCTTTCATCCCCAGCCGAAGTGCGGTGGTAGAAGTTATTGTCTGACTTGGGATAGAAAGCCGAAAAGCCGGCGGCCGGATTACTGCCGGAACTGACATGTACAAAGTCTTCCTGAACAAGAATCTTCTTTGAAGCCATTTTAGCCGATTACTGTTACCTGGTATTTATTGGCTGCAGGAGCAGCATTAAAAGCAATCACAACAGAGGTTGCATTCGGAATGGTTACATCCACCTCAACCTCTGCAAACGGAGTGGCCGTATCGCGGACACTGACAGATACATTCTGTGTGGCCAGCCCGTGGTTGATGGTGTAAGAAGTTGCACTGGTGGAAAGAACCTGACTGTACTTCCTGGCCAGAGAAATGGATCCTCCAACATTCAACACACCGGCAAGAGTCGCTGGGGTGACTGCTCTTTCGGTATCAGAGCCTGCAGATACTTCAGCCTGCGTTGCAAGCTCAATCAAACCCCGCTGGGTAGTAGTAGCCGGTCTGTTATCAAGGGTATGCTTCAATCCAGCCGGATGGACCGCCCGGGTAGTGTCGGTTCCGGTCAAAGATTCGGCACCGGTGGCTAATTCTACAATACCCTTCTGGGTCTCACTTGCATCCAGGATGTCAGGGATATTCTTATTGACAAGTGTCCAGTGTGCCAGGGTTGTTGGATTATCCTGTTTTGCGATGATCATATCGCCAACCTGGACGGCCTCCCCATGGAATGAGCCGGCCACCGTCACAACGTAAGTATAGCCCTGCAGTACTGCCCCTGCAGCTGGGGTTGTCAAATTGGGAGTGTTTGTCGCAGCATCATAACCACCTTTAAACACCAGCGCACCGGTGACTGCATTCTGGAGAGCAGATATCAAATCATTGATCTTACTTGCAGACCACAGGTTCGTTGTTGAAGTCAGGTTATCATTCAGCTCCCTGTGGATGTTGGCAGTACCGATATGTGTGTCGATCTGAGCATGGGTATTGCTCCCAATCTCGCTCAGGTCCGAGTGCGCGAGCTGTTGCATCCTGGCTTCTGTTGCACTGAAAGCCCGGAGTACGTGCCCCACTGAAGCACCGGAAATGGTATGCTCGGCTCCAAGGGCCGTGGCTGTAGCGAGCACGTGGGACTTTGGAGTTCTGGGATCATTCAGATCATCCATTGTAAGCCAGGCAGTACCGGACCATACCCTGAGTTTGTTCAGCGTAGTATCAAAGTACATCTGCCCATATACCGGACTGGCTGGAGCTGTGGCCAGGTTCTCAATCCGGACCTGAACCAGTTGGTTGCGATTAAGGTCGATATCGACCAGAAAAATTTTACGTGCCATTGTGTTTAGTTTAAATCAGCATACCCGGCAAAAGGTGCAGAGAATGCGACGGTTAAAGAATTGAGATCAATATGTGTAACCTCCCCTTCTATCTCATTCCCTGAGGAATCAGTTATGGTCACGGAAGGTATTTTGCCAAAATTGTGAACAACATTCCATAAGGCTTCCGGGATGCTTTGAGTATGCCTGTACTTCCGATCATCAGAGAAAGGTTCCGGGAAAACTACAATCACCTCCTTTGTCCAAACTCCGGAATCCCAAATAAGCAAGGCCAGCTCTCTTTCTTCGACTACTAAATTGAAGTGCTGATAATAGCCTGGCAAAGAGGTTATGTAAACTCGAGGACCTGATGGGGTTCCGGGATTGGTATTCAAATTTGCGACACCTCGAAACTCCCTCAGCCCTACTTCGGAAATCATGGCCAATAAGACTTCTTGCATATTCTGGCCAGTAATTTCTTCATTGAAATTTGGCCGGACTATGCCTTGAATGTAACTTATGAGTGCCTCGTATGCCATGTGTTTAGAAATAGTCAGGATTATAATCAGGATTAAAGTCTCCAAGCTGGCTCCCCTGCCCTTCGGTGATGGAATAGACATTTTCTGCCGGCACCATCTCAATCTGCCATCCGGCAAAGGGGTATTGTTTCTCCCTGATGGCTTCGAACTTCGCCCCTTCATTCTTCACATACTGCCGGCCATTGATCTCAACATAGGCCAGGGAAAGGATCCTGTTGATTTTGTCTGCCATCCAGTTCGGGAGTCCTCCCCCTGGGCCAAAGGTGAATTTGTAAACATTGAATGGAATGGAGCTTAACAGCACGATATCGCGAAGCTGATCCACGTAAAAAGTATCCTTCGATGCCGGAGAAAAGCCCTCAGAAGCCAGCCCCCCTTCCACCCGGAGTTGAAAGAATCTCCGGGAATGAACCAGTCCGGTAGGATAGAAAGCAACATCGAATTCGTTGCCGTCGTGGGAGTATTCTATCAGCAGAGATTCGGGCAAGTCCTCGACGATTTCAAACTTTTCTGAAATATGATTCACGAATGTTTGCACTCCGTCAACCAGAATCTCTGGCTTAAGCTGTATGTAATAAGATCCAGGCTGCAGGCTTTCTATGATCTGATCCGTTGACCGAGGAGACCAGACATCGTAATCTCCATAGCTTCCGATCAACCCCCCGGTGTAATAAGCCACTATTTCAAAGGACTCGTTTAGGACCTCGTAGCCCATTGAGAACCAGTTGTTTTTAAGCAGCAAAACCTGGAACATCAGCTTATCGGTAGCGCAGAACTTCTGGACATATATCGCCTTCTCCTCGAAAGAAGGGATTAGATCACAAGCAGATTTCCCGCCTGCAAGAGGCCGGAACCGGAGCGGATTTAGGTACGGTATAAGCACAACCTTTGTCATCGAATTAATTTGGTTAGGTCGTTATTTGGCCCTGAGAGCAGCGTCAATCGAGCCGATGATTTTCCATAAAGTTTGATCCCGCACTTTAGGACAAAGCCCACGTACTCTTCTCCTTCATAAGTAAAGGAGATGCAGCCATACGGGCTTTGCATGATTGTTTGAGCGAAGTCCCTGGGGATCTGAGCATCAAATTCGAGCAGTACTGGTTTGAAAAAGAAAGGATCTTCGGTCGGGAACCCCGAGCCTTCGTAAAGGAAATTACCTCCGGATACTGCCGTTTCATTATTCTTATTATCGAACTGCGACGAGGCAAATGCCACCGGCAGCCCACGCTTGCCCACTAAGCTGTTGACATAAAATTCATTATTCATCAGGATACGTACCGGGCTGATGCGGGTGTTGCGGGTTGAAATTATCCCGGGAATACCAACCTTACGGATCTGCCCGAACTCCGGGACCCGGTACTCATCGTCCCCTTCCTGAAGTACAATCAGAAACGCCTCCGTATCCTGCGACTCGTCATCCGGATGTTGGATACAATACTGAATCCCCGTCCAATCTGCCCGGAACCGGGTTGTAAGGTCATGTTCCTTTTCAATGCCGACAGCCGGACCGACAAAAACTGACTCACAGTTAAATTCATACTTGCTGGACAGATCCGAGTACGATGGAGTGACATGTCCCGTCTTAATCCTGCTGCATAAGAACTCCTGAGCCGGTGTCACCTTAAGGTTGGATGCCTTGCCAAGGTCATACACCTGAGTATCTGCAAACAACTGTGAATAGCTTTTGAACACCAGGGTCTCCTTCCCCTGTATCACCTCCACACCGGCAGAGCATCCCGTAAGAGCTCGAATTGTCTGCAAAACATCATCGAACGATGCATTGATCGAATACAGCGTAGAGCCTCTGAGAGCCATCCCGGTGGTTAGCGCGATGTATTCAAGCGGGGCAGTAATTACCGCTGTATTCAACCCGAACTCTCCCAACGCATAACGGCCTTCCGTCACCTGGTCGAAAACGGCCTGCAAAAGCCTAATTAAATCCGTATTCTCGATGACGACATTCTCCACCTTAAAACGGGAAGGACTGGGGACAAAAACGTTAATGTCATACCGGGTTTTTCCATTTGCTTTGATGAAGTTGGAAAGGCCGGCATCCTTAACCGTGATCTCAACCGAATGCTGGCCATCGATGAAAGTGGTAAAATCAAAAATCCCGGAGAACTCCGTATGATAAGTCAGGGTCATCCTGTTGAGCTTGCGGATCTCTAGCTTGACACCGGTATTGATAAAGTCTTGATAGAACGCTTCCCGGAGGATCCGGGCACCGTCTTTCATAAATTTCAGATTGACCGTATATGCCCGCAGCACTCCGAGCATGGATGTGGACCTCTCAATATTTACAAGCGTCTCATCCCATCCTTCCGGTGAGTATTGCAGTACAGTGGAATCGTACCCTCTTGATATGATATAAATCAAATCCTTCATCAGATCCTTACGTTGCGGTTCAGGTACTCCTGGAAGCTGTTCCCGTTGCGGATGACCTTCCACAGACCTTTCTCAGTAATATTGAGATGAAATTCCTTCTTATTGCGGATCGTATCTGCCAGCATGGAAAAGCCAGAGTAAAGCCCTGCAACCTCCTTTTCCAGCCTTCTGAAGTCATAAGAGGATAATGGAGCTGGCGAGGGTGAAATTGGATGCTGGGCAGTCATTTCAGCAAGGCCAACCAGATCCTTGTTCGGAATAACCCTTGCCCGGGCCGGGAGAAATGTGATCGTTGGCTTGTCCGGGGTCAAGAATGTCTCTCCAGACGGGTATTGAATTGCCTCCATCCCCTGATCTCCAACGATCGCCCATTCTGCAGGACCGGTTTCACGGCCACGCCAGTACTTCGGAAGTGGCTGGGCTGCAACCGCAGCAGCTTGAGCAATTCCAATACCGGCAGCAATAGCAGAAAAGACAATTGTTGAAGCTCCGAAATCTGCTTTAGGAAATTCTGCCCAGATCTTGGATATCGCCATGGCTGTGTTGATAGCAATTTGGAATATTGCTGCAGCTTTTGCAAATCTGGCCTGTTCTAATTCAATTTTCCTTCTTTGGGCATCCCTTTGTTTGTCTTTGGCATCATACTTCGCATTGATCTGATCAATCATGGCTTTATTGTTGCCAGCTCTGGCCAGCTCCCGTTCCTTTTCCTCCTCATCCTTCCTGGCAGCAGAGTCAATATTCTGTAATCTGGTTTCAAATGAAGCTTCTGCAAACGCTTTAGTAGTATTAAAAAGCTCTTGGCCAAGCTCAGTTAACATCTCATTTAATTTCTCCTGAGCAACCTGCTGTTTATCAATATTACGTATTGAATTAGCAGTCTTGGCATCATCCAAGGCCATCTGAGCTGCAACAAGTTTTTCTTCTGCAGCCAGGGTATCAGCGCCCATTGCCTTGAGCTTGGCAAGCTCTTTCTCTGCATTCTCGACAGCATTCTCAGCTTTCTTGATGCCGTACTTTGACTCTACCTCTTCGACCTTTTTTGCATACTCTTCAGAAGTAAGGAGTTTATTCTCTAGCTGGTCCCGGAGACTCCTCAGCTCTATTTGCCGCGACCGGTCAAGAGAAAGAACCCTGGTGCGGGATTCTACATCCAGCTGGGCAATCAGGAAATTATATGATTCATCGGCAGACAGTTTATTGTACTTGTCAATGATGGCCTGCTTATCGATCCCGGTCTTTTCGGCTTCGGCCAGTTCAATATCCCGCTGAAGATTGAGTGAACGGAGCTTCAATTCAAGTTCTTCATCGGATCCCTGCTTTACTGCCGCAAGCCTTACATTGACAAGCTCAAGCTGCTTCTGATTGGCTTCAATGCCTGCCTGGGCAATTAGTTTTTCTTCCTCAATAGAAAGTTCTTTCCGGGTATTCAGGATCATCTCCTGTATTCTTTCCCTTTGCTCTTTATTCAGGTTTTCTTCCGCCTTCAGCTGATTTTGCAACCCCTCCTTCTTTACCCGGTACTGCTCCCTTAAAGCAGCCAACTCCTTGTTAAAACCATCATCCATTAAAGCAATTCGGCTTTCATTCAGCTTTGCAATAGTATCCTGCTCATTCTTTAAAAAATCATTAGCATATTTCTTCCGGATGTCTTTTTCTGCCTTGGCGCCATTCTCCCTGATCAGCGCTATCAGCTCCTCATTACCCTTTGCAGCTTCAATCTTTTCATCCATATTTACTTTGATGGCAGCCAGCTCTTTTGCCAGGCCAGTCTTCATATTCTCAACCCGGAGTTTAGAAATGTCTTTCTGCTGCTGTTCTTCACGGGCCTTGTCATTAAACTTCTCCAGCTCCGGAAGCAACTCAGAGTAAGAGGTGATAAGACCATCAACCCTATCCTTCTGATCCCCCAGCCTGTCAGTGAGAGTTTTGGCATTCATGGCGCTGGCAATAAAAACATTCCCGCCTGACTTCATAAGGTTCCAGGTCTTATCCCAAAAGCCCAGGCCATCAAGCAGTGTTTTGTTTTGCTCCTTCATCGCCTCGGTCATCAGCTGCTCAATTGCAGCAGCCTTTGCCTTGACCATAATCCCCTCGGCCGTATTCCTGTATGCATCGGCAAGTAGTTCTTCAGACTCAAGCACCTCTTTTGTAAGTTTCCCGTACTGGCCAAACTTATCATTATACTCAGCAACCGCTTTTGTGAGATCTCCCCGCCCTTTTCTTGCCTCATCTATCCTTGTTTTTAACAGGGAGAATTGTGCAATTTCCTGGGAGGAGTTTTCAATGGTCTTTTCCTGAATGTCATTAACCAGCTGCTGGCTGTCGGACACCTTTGTCAATACCCGGTAGAGTGCAATACCTCCGGCAATCAGCCCTCCAACCGCAGCAAGTAGCAGCCCGACTGGATTCGCCAGCATAGCCTTGTTTAATGCCCACTGGGCTGCGGTTGCCAACTTTCGGGTTACAATGCCGCCTGTCTCAGCTTTTGTCTCTGCATAAGTAAGGGCTATCTTGATTTTCTTTTGTACAATCTCGGCAAGGCTGGCCGCTGCGCTTTCCTTTTGCAACGTGGTCTGTACCGCCCTGAGGCCATTCAGCACTGCCATTGCTGCCTGAAGCTTTACAAAGGTTTGCTGTAGTTCCTCATTCTCCACTCCCAGCAGCGCCGAGGCTCCCTCGATGGCCGTATAAGCCCCAGCCAACCCTTCAGCGACAGAGATAAGTTGGTCTAATCCATGAGTGTCGGAAGCCAGTTTCTTCACTTCAGCCCTGGCATCATCAAAGGCATCCCGCATTTCACCGGCACGAAGTGACAGTTCTTTGAACACTTCAGAATCTTCAAGCCCCTCCATTTTCATCGTGGCCAGCTGCTCCGTCATTAGCATCAGCTCCGTTCTCATCGACCGGCCGGCAATGGCATAATCCCCGACATTGCGCTGGTGGTTCCCGATTGTAGCATCATACTCCTTTAGCCCTTCATCCAGCTTATTGATCTCATTCAAGAGCTGGCCCCCGATGGCAGAGTTATTTTTCTGCTCCTCAGATAGACTCCGGTATGCTTCCTTCAGCTTATTCAGGATGAGCGATTTTTCAGAAGCAGTTCCGGATGCAGCCTGCTCGATTTTCTCCTCCATTTTTATCCGGCTTGTCAGTTCGCTTACCGCAACCTTCAAAGTGTTCTGCTCATTCAATAACCGCTGCTGTGCGAACATAAACTCCTGCGATGTTTTTGCCCCGCTTTTGTATGCCTTTTCATTGTCCCGGATTGATGCATTTACTTCCTTTAACCTTGCCTGCTCTTCGGCCAGGCGCTTAATATTTTCCTGTTTGGTACCAAGAACTGAGTTGATGACATCTTTCAGCTCTTTTGTCAACTTCACCTCTTCAAAGATGGCAGACACTTTTTTCAGCGACCAGGTAGCCTCATCCTGGGTTGCTTTGCCTGATGCCTGGCTGGTAGATATCCTTTCCTTCTCAATGCTGATCAGTCGCTTTTCGAGCTCCATCCGCTCAGAAGTGACCTTATTCAGCTGGGCAGTAAGGTTCTCAACATCTTTAAGGGCCTTCTCCATCTCTGCAGATGCTGCAGCAGTATCCTTAATGGATTTTGCTTGGCCGAACCCCTCAAATTTTATTTTTGCGCCTGCCTCCGCGATGGTCTCAATCTGGTCCAATATGCGCTCAAGGCTCCCAGTCAGGAACTTGATTTCATCCTGAATTTTAGGGATGTCAGCAATTGAATCAATTCTACCTTTCGAAGCCATTATTTGTTATATTTGATCCATGAAAGAAAGCGACAGAGAACCTATGCAACCACAAAAAAAAGGCAATACCCCCTGGGAAAAACTTGGCCTGGATGTCGTTGAATATGCCCGGCTGATGAAAAGTGTAGAAGAGGATATCCAAAAGCAAGCAGATAAAATCAGATTTGAGCGCGAATGCAAAAAGTACGAGAAGGAGCCTCCTTTCGTTTTTGCCGGCTTGGGCTGTATATACTGGATATTAATATTTGCCATTGGGTTTTTCTTTGCGTTTGTTCTGGTTGAGAGATAATTGTATTTCCCTTTCTCTTCTTTTGATCATCGCGACGTATTCACTGACAGTAACCTCCCTGGCATTTACACGGAACCCCATGAATTTTGACAGTTCCACCAATGCTTTCTGGAAGTAATCCTCGGTTAGGTTCTTACCATCGGATTCTTTAAGGAGCTTATCATACTCAACCAGGGACTGGTCCAGGGCAATTTCCACGGATTTGCTCTTTGTCATCACAGCCTTAATATCCCTGAGATATCCTTCCGGATCCTGAAGATTGAATTTGTAATTGTACCCGAACCGCCTCAGGGTTGAAACTGCCCTGGTACTGTACCGGTAGCCCAGCACTTTCACACACAAGCGGATTGACAGAAGCTTACTCTGCAGGCCTCCGATTTCACGGGAGAGATTTACCAACCTTTGATACTGAGGGGATCCGGAGAGCTCGCAGTACTCCGTAAAGAGCTGTTCCCAGGCATCGTTTATTTGCTTGTAAGTGGCTTTCCCATAGATCACCAGCCGGGAAAGGTTTTTGTTTACCAGGGCATCGATGAAAACATCAAGAGGCGTTTGACTGCAGCGGGTGTACATACTCAACCGGTGTCTGCCGCTCCGCCTCCGGGTCATCCACCGCCATAAAGCCGAAATCCCCTTCCGTATTACGGTAGAGGAAAACCTCGGTATTCTCCATTGCAGCCCACTTGATGGCAATCCGTTTGATGTTGTCATAGTTCAACCTTTCTTTGCTTTGCTTTATGCAATTAGGAGGCATCTTGATCAGGAGGATTGTTCAGTCAATTTCTGCTTGAACAGAAAGTACATTGCAGGGCCAGCTATGGTTGTAAAGAGAGTGCCGGCAGAAGTGCAGACAAGGATAATGGACTCTTTGTTTTGAATGCCTGCGATTACAACATAGCATGCCAGGAATAAGGCCATAAAGATGATAATGCTTCCGGTCATTCTGCTGTTTGACTTCACCCCGGGAGACTCTTCCCAATATCCGGTTTTCATGTTTTCCATTGCTTACAATCCTGTTATCACTTCCATCGATTCCATCAATTCCGGGAAGAAAACTTCCTGGTTGTAGTACTCCTGGTTGGATGGAGTGAGTCCGTATATCTCTTCTCCGTATCTTTCCTCAAGATCATATAAGTCCGTAGCAAGGATTTCGAACTCCTGAGAGTCCACATCAAGCTGAAAGGACCCGTGAAAGGATCCGGTATCGTAAAGCATGATCGGACCGGCAGGCTTTCCAAACATTGTAACCGAGGTATAAGAGTAGTCCGGCATCTTGGTTCTGTCGGCCCGGATCCCATGCAACAGCTGTTCCCGGTTAAGACTGAGCATTGACTCTCCTGTTCTGCCGATGGCAGCAAGGGCCTCCCTCTGAATGTCCAGTTCAGACAATGCTTCATATAAATCCAGGGCAGTAACCATTGATCAGGCTTTTTTCAATTTCTCAATCTCACTTTTGAGCCTTCCGTTCTCGCTCATGATATCATTGAGCTTCTTACTCTGCTCCTCAAATTTGTGGCTCAGTTCATTTAACTGACTTTTCAACTCAGAGTTCTCTCTTTTGAGGCCATCGATGTTTTCATTGTAGATCTTCAGCTGGGCATTCAGATTCTCTGCAGCTTCTTTCCAAATATCGACAGCCTTACCCAGGTTCTCAATCTGCTGGGTCTGTGCCCGGGTCTCTTCAAGTTTTGCCTGGGCTTCTACCAGGCGAGCATCCGCATTGTTTTTCCTGCGTCCAAAAATCCATCCCCCCACTCCGGTAGCAATGCTAGAGCCAAATAGTATCAATAAGCTTTCGGGTGTATCCATTAGAATTTGAAGTAAGTTTCAGGGTTAACCCAGTTTCCGTTTTGTTTAACTGTAAAATGAAGGTGAGGGCCAGTACTGCCCCCTGTGTTCCCACTTTTAGCAATGACATCGCCAGCATTAACAATTTCTCCAACCTTTCTTAACTGCTGATCAAGATGGGCAAATCCAAAGCGGATCCCTGTTCTTCCTATCATGGCCATACACTTACCACCCTTCTCATTCTCCCAGACCTCCGATATCCTTCCAGAATCCGGTGCCAACACATCGGTCCCAATAGGAGCGGCAATGTCAAGGCCATTATGGAAGGATCCAATCTTGCCGGTGATGGGGTGTTTTCTTGGGCCAAACCTACTCGTCACCCTCCCGCTTATCGGTTTTTGAAAGTTCATTATCCTGCTTTTTTGCCAGTTTGTACATTGATTTTAGCTGAGCCTTACGGACTTTCTGATCCCGTGCCAGGTAAAGTTTAGAGTCGTAAGCTTCCACGAATTCCTTTTCCGATGAAAAGGAAAGGACGTGGGCCACGTTTACCGAAGCCCCGTCCATTTTTATAAACACGTCCTTTCCCATGACAATGCCTCCGTTTTAGGATAAGGTAGATTTCAGAATTCCGGCTTCATATCCATTCTCAGGATATCCTCCCACATTGGCAGCTGCCAACACAGAAGGGGCAGCCAGGGTGATTACATGCTCACCGGTACCGGTAAAGCTCACATCCCATCCACCAGCAGCTTCATTCTTGGCCACGGAAGTCACTGTTACCGGGGCTCCATTCTTGGTAACCTTCCAGAGTTCACCGGCTGCAAGAGCATCGCCAAAGGCTTCAAAGATGTCCACCTTGTCACAGGCTGTCTGGATGCCAACAGTTACCATACCGGCAGTAACAGCAAGCTGGACCAGCTCCAGATCGATCAGACCTTTTACAGCCTCCTCGATATCCTGCTCCACTTTCACGAATGCAACCTTCTCATTGAACTCCTCCGGCTTTGCCAAAGCAAACCGAACATTGAAGATTGCAGCGTTACTTGCATCGTTTGCCTTGAATGGTTTGGCATAGAAGAAATCCATTGTGAAACCGGTGATTCCGCCTTCCACTCTGGTACCATAGATTACGTTGTTCGAATCAACAAACAGGACTTTCTTGTTTGCCTTGTTGAATGACCTCAGCTTGTTATTCAGGCAAAGGCCACCCTTCACGATCCGGAACATCCAGTCATACTTACCCTCTTTTACGACCTGTTTGGAGCCATAACCGAGTGTTGCAATTGTCTCCTCTTCGGAGTTGTCAGTGATTTCTTCAAAGCGGAAAATCGGGTGGATCCGGTCGCGACCGGTAGCGAGGGTAAGCTCCTGGAGCTTCGTAATGATGTCCGAAATATCGGCATCAGCAATGATGGTTGATTTGTCAATCAGGATCGCCCCGACAAACTTATCAGGAGCAAAATCACATCCGGGAACACCGGTGTTTGCTCCCAAGACAAGGACACAACCAGGATTATTTAATTCAGCCATTGATTAGCATTTAATTGGTTTGACATTCAGTGATAAATTCTTGATTTCAATACAGTCCACAAAGTCGTTGAAGATGTTACCCTGGTTCCCATACAGTCCATTCCTGCCCCAAAAAAGCCGGTCAACCTTGATGTGCTTCACCTGCTTTACTGTTGATTCATTGAAGTAACCTGACCTGGCAATAACCCGGATCAACTCTTCATAAATCGGGTACAGGTAAGGCCGGAATGATGCATCATACCTCTCCGGAGCTTTCATGGTATTTCTTGTCAACACTGCGATGATCATCTGTAACTTTACTTTGGTGAAGTCTCCCGATTTATCCTCTTCGAAGTCCTGGAATAGAGCCACGAGGGGATATTTACCGGCAGATGCAGTCGGATTCTTAGTCAGTTCAGTAAGGCTGTCAGTGATCTCCTTCGGGTGGCCATGCATGTAATTCAAAGACATGCCCAGGCTGGCGGATACGCTATCCGTGATACTCCGGAAGATATCGATGATTACAGGCGTTTTCATATTCCAAAAGTGTTGACGGGTGAAAGCGTATATTCATGCTCCAGGTCAAATTCAGGATATGTTTCAGCATTCTGGATCACCCAGGAAAAGACTGCTCTGCCCTTCCGGACAGCATCATTGTAGGCCCGGGACATTTTATCGGTATTGAGAACGACATTGGCATTCTCCCCCACCGCTTCAATCTCCCCAAGGCCGGAACTGGTGGATAGACGGTCGCGGAAGTAATGGTAGTACACGTAGCCGGCAATAGGCGACAGCTTCGTGGTTTCATTTACAAGTCTATTCTTCAGATCTACCCACCTTTGTTCCGGAGTCGCTGCAGAAATGCCTGTCTGAAATTCAGTAGACAAGTCAGGGCCGAGAACCTCATCGAGGAACTCCGGTTCATACTTACTGATGAACCGGTTCAGTTCCTCAACATTCCCTGCCGGAATTTGACCCACTCCTGTGAGGTTTGGGACGAGCATTTCTCCAACGAAATATGTTTGATTGATCAGCATTACTCAAGCCAGACTTTAAACTCACATTTGGTGATACGTGATTTCTGCGCTGTGGCCGTCGCATCCAGCCCAAGCTTGTAGAACCGGTATCGGTTAGCGGTTGTATTGCTGATTATGATAGTAGTGTCAGAGCTTGTACCTTTCCACGTCACAGCTGTACCGATATTTGTCCAGCTTTCATCCTCAAACTTTTTGCCCTGCAGGAGTACAGCAACATTCGGAGATCCGGAAATGCTGTCCAGAGAAATAAGCCAATCCTGAGTCTGCTTCAGATGGCTATTGGCGTTCACCTCAAAATGATATAACTGGTCATTGTTGGTGATGGTGTCAGCTGCGCCCATGGCAAACGAATGGAATGTTTTCGTTTGCGACAAGGTCACTGCTTTATCCTGTGCACTTACCGCAGTAACGCAGAGGATCAGAGAGATTAAAAACAGAAAGTGTTTCATTTTTCACTTAAAGATTTAGGTTAAACAATGTTAAGCCTTTGCCGAAGCCTTTTTCCCTGGGTCGACAGCCCAGCCTTTCTTCTTCAGCAACTCAGCCTGGGTCGGGTGCACTTCGTATTCCTGTCCGGCAAACATGTGCTTTGCCTCTTCGGTAGCTACGATCTTCACCTTATCGGTGAGCTTGATCGCTTTCTTTTCTTCTTTTGCCATTTTGATTATTGATTAATAATTACTTAAAAAAAGGGAAAGTCGTATTGCATAGGATTACGCAACAACCTCTTCGATTGCAGCCTTGATGGTCGCGAAATCTCCATATAGGAAGGCGCTCTTCTGGTGCTCCTTGATATAGGACATGAGTCTCTTTTCGCCCAGAACGGTAACAAGGTTCTTGGTGAAGTCATCATTCTCCCAACCGAGGGTAATTTCAAAGGCTACATAGTCCCGAATGTTGAGTTTAGTCCAGTCTCCAAGCAGGAATTTGCCAACAGCAACGGTGTTGGATTCAACCACCCTGATGCCGGAGATAATAGTCCCATCGGCAGTCGAGAACGGAGGCAGGATATAATGACCATCAGATGCCTTGGTAAGCTCCATGTTGGCCTTATCAATCGGGTTTACAAAAACCACATTCGGGATCTGGTTCAGGGTAAAGAGCTGGGTGATTGCAGCCTTGATAGCATCAAAATTATTAGCCTCCTTGGTGAGAACCGTAGTCAGAACATAGGTGGTGGACTGCTGGATCACTCCAAGAAGATTGTCACCCAAGCCATCACCGTTCAGCAGATCACTTTCCTCCTTGATGTCAACGACCTCAAGAATCTCACTCTTGAGTTCAGCTACGAAGTTGGGAATGTCCTGCATGGTTTCGGTGGTGAACTTTGCACCTACAGCGATTTTCTTAGCCTTTGAATCCCGGGTCCTGACCTGGAAACTGATCATTGGTTTCAGGTCGCCTTCACCGATGAATTCAGCATCACCCTGTTCATTGTATTTCTCCGCCCACACATGAAGGGGGCTGGTGGTGGTGGCTACCGAAGCAAAAGACCTGAGAAACCTTGCATTCCTGGGAGCCCTGTCCCATCCGGAGTCCATTGTCGGCATCGGGATATAAGAGCTTGCCGGATTGACAGCATTGGCTGTGGTAATCGGAATATTTGCAGCCTTCAGTTCAATCTTAAGCTTCTGCCCGGGAGCAGCCTTGATAGCATCCATCAGGCTCTTTTCCTTAATCTGATCCTTAATCTGCTCTTCGAATGATTTAAATACCGGCGGTTTGCTTCCGGCATCCTTAAGAGCAATGATCTCCAGGCCCTGTTTTTCGATGACATCATTAAGCTTTTTAAACTCCTCATCATCGGCCAGATTGAGTTTCATCTCTTTGATCTTTGCCGCGATAGTGTCGAGCATCTTTTGCTCAGTGATGTACTCCTTGTCGTACTTCTCCTTTGCCTTCTCGATGGTGTCGGCCAGTGCCTTGTACATGGCCTCTTCCTTGCCCTCCAGGGTCACCCCTCCAACAACGATTGCCATCGCAGTAGTGGCACCAAAGGCTTTCTCAGGATTTGTCGCAAAGGAAAGTCCGGCAATAATCCCGATAAGAATCACCGACAGGATCATCAGCTTTTTCAGCCTCTTTTCTTTTAACTTTTTCATTTTTAATTAACTGATTGATTTGACAATAATTGAAATTCAAGTGCTTTCGCAACCTTTTCGTAATCAACTGGCACCGGCTTGCTTTCCTGCTTGAGTGCGGTCTGCGGCTCAACTTCAGCAAGTGATACGTGTTTCGCGATAAGTCTGCGGATTTCGTATTGAGTCTCAGGGTCAATGCCCTTGAGGATACGTTCAGTTTCACGAACCAGGGCATTGCGCTCTGATTCGATTGTTTCTGCCTTCATCCCGGTGAATGGGGTGTTTTCATCGGCTCCCATGGTTACGACACTGCCTTCAAACAGGAGCAGTTCATAGCAGATAAAGGCATCCGTGACAGTCCCATCAGGAAGGGTCCATTCTCCCCACTGGCACTTATCCCATACGTAGCGGATACCGATGGAGTGTTGGTTGAGGGTCCCGGAATTGTACTGCTCAAGCACCCGATCTCCCTGGGGTATCTTGTCAATGTAAGCCTCGAAGTATAACCCGGCATCATCCTCCCTCAGAACTTTGAAGTGACCGATAGGATCCTTCATGTCATGCATGTAGAGGTAGGCGATCTTGCGGGCTGTTTTTGATTCCGGACCACGTTCCTGGATGGACTTGGCAAAGCAGCCTTTGATCAGAACATCTCCATCATCCTGCATGTTGCCGAATGAGGTCAGGTACCCGGACACAATCCGGGTGTCTGTGTCAGCAGATTTAATCTCAGCTGAACAGCTTTTGAAAATAACAGGCCTTGCAGCTAATGCAGCCTTGGCGGCCTTTTTTGCCTTAATGGCTAATTCCTTAGCATCCATTTATGAATACATTATTGCGTTTGCATCCTGTTCAGCAAGGCCAAACAGGACAATTAAAATTTGACGTTTACGATTATCCGGGATGTTCGTATCTGCAATGATCGCTTGCATTGCCTGTGTGCCTCCTACTCCTAACTTGACCGCCAGCGGCATAGACTGAATATCACTTAAGAATCTGTCTCCCTCAGTCCCCCGTGTATCGAAATCGAGGTTAACCAGGAATTCATTCAGTGTTATGATATTCCTCTCAAGAAGGGGTAGGTTTGCATTGACTCTTGATAATAAAGCATCAGCCTTTTCCTTTTCTGATTGCTGAAATACATCCAGATGATCATAGTAAACCGAGAGCCTTAACCCTTGCTTGTCAAGCTCAAAAAAGTTAGTGAAGGTCTCGGCCCAGCCATCGGCCTCCGGGATGATCGTATCCTGGTAGAGTGACTTCTTTGCCTCCCCAACATTGGAATACGTGGATCCTTCTTTGAACCCCAGCAAATACATCGGGTAATCGTAGTTGTCGGCTATCTGCCTGACATCATCCTGAATCTCTTCGAATAACATCAGGTCCTTAGTCGGGAAAGTCATCGGCTGCCATTTCAGATTCGCATTGGTGATGATCACCTGATACTGGTCCTTGCCAAGGCCGTACTTTCTGTAATCTTCCTGAACCTCTTTCTTTTCTTCGCCCTGCAGGGGGACTGCTCCTGCAGCATCCCGGGTCTGATTTGACAGGATGCCGAGAGCTCCCTTCCTGGTGATGAGCACGTTCCGGGCTTCGTAGGCAGCAACAATGTTGGAGATGGGATCCTGGAGCGATGCCAGCCGGCTCTGCCCCCGGGTAACATCTGTGGAATTCTGGTTGATGTCCCTGATATGAATTACACTGCCATCAGGCATAGGAGTGATTGATCCGTTCAGACTGATGTCATATCCTTCAATGATATCGGCCAGTTCTGTCTGAAAATAGTGCTTGCCGGTAAGCCTTACGTTGATGATCCAATTCGGGACCACCCACAGGGCTTTGACTTTTGATTTGTCAGTGAACCCGGCCGGGATGATGGCAAAGAAGAAGACCTCTCCGAACACCTGCTCATAAACTTTGGCCTGTGATAATAGCTGATTCCAGGACTGCAGGGGATTGGGTTTCTTAAGAAGCTTCTGTAATCCAGTCACATTTGCCCCGGTAGCTTCGTTGTTCTCCTTGTCGAGGATCCACCACTTACCGTTTGTGAATGCCCGAGCCTTGCGGTTGATGATCCCGTTTACAGGTGGGCAGATATTATAAGCGGCACTTTGGCCCAGGATGGTTGCTGTTTCTTTAACAGTTTTCGGGAAACCAAAAGCGTAAAAGAACTTACCGTTTTCGTCTTTAACGACAGATCTGGCCGGGGAATTGAAACCAAATAATGACTTAAGAGAGAAGGAGGCCATGGCGAGCATTTAAGAGCTCACCAAATATATATACTAAAAAATGGGGATATTTTGAAAGTTATTGAAATAAAAGGGTGAGTTATCGGCGACGCTATGTTGAATTACTCACCGCAGCATAGCGAATAGCATCCCACATGTGGTTGTATTTGTCGACCGGCTCATTTAGCTGAATGCCATCGATCATGCGCCACTTATAGTTTTCGGCCTCTTTTTTGGCTGCTGGATCCCGGACCAGGTGGATGTTAAAGTTCTTAACCTTCCCGATTCCGAACTTTATCTTCTTTGTCTTAGCCGGGAATATCTTGATCCCTCCCCTTCTGATGTGTGCTATCCTGGTCAGGTTCTCACTGTCCGCCCAGTACTCCCCTTTTGCATCAATCTTCCTGATCACCTCAAGACATTCATCATCTGATTCGATCGGGGTGTAAGTAAGCAACTTTGCATAAAGGTTCCGGCCAGAGATCCTGATCCGGACGATGGCCGTCGGGTCAATCGTATAACCCCAGTCAGCTCCATAGAATTCAGCCTCGTAATCTTCCGGCAGTTCATCAATCCACTTCACTTTTGGATAGATTAACCCTTCAGGAGATGCTCTCAGGCCAAGGCCATAAACCTGCCACATGTAATCATCCGCTGTCCCGTTTGCAACATTGTCAGGGTTCCCTGGATCATAAGTCCGAATCTTATCCTTTTCGGCTACTGAAACGAATGGGTTGTCTAGTAATGTAGATTTAACAAAAACTACATCTGGTCTTTTCTCTAAGTCAAAAATCCAGTGATCGCTTGCGGATGGGTTGTAATCCATCCACCAAAATTTTCGGCAACGTTGTTCCAACTGGTCAAAGAACCCCCGCTCAATACCATTCAGGGCCTCATTGATAAAAAAGAAATCAGACCCCATCCCATGAAACTTTGAAACTTTATCAGCCCCTAAAAAGTTTACTTTACTTCCAAGTAGATTGAACGTGGTAACATCTTTGTTTTTGAATGGTGATTTCAGATTGATCTGGTTCAACCGTTTGTCGTAGTCATCAAAGAGGGTTGTTTTGAAACTGTTGTATGTTTCGCGGACGTTATTGATTATTATTCTTTCGCTGGAATTGGATGTCAGGTATAGCTGGAAGTCAACCCCGGACCATGTTTTCCCAGAGCGACTACCGCCCTCCAACACCACACCTCTGTATCCTGATTTGTAAGCATTGACAAGAGCCCTGAAATTTTTATTGATCAGTTTCTTGCTCATTCAGCTCCTCCTCAGTGGGGAATAATGCAGCTATCCTTTGTTTGTCATTAACAGTAACCTCGGTCTTTTCGACATACAGGCCTTCGAGCTTCGCAATGTCCTGAAGTATGGCCAGTGCAACCCCTGCCGGTTTACATGCTTTTTTGTCCTGAAGATCGCGGAATAACTTAAGCCTGGAATGAATGTGAAATTGCTTACGAGCCTCGATATCTTTTTCTTCCAGTTCCCGAAATCCCTCATAAGCCTTGCGGATGTATTTATAAGCCTGCCTTACATTGATATCCCATTGCGCAGTACATTGGCGGACGATATCTGCGGAGCTGTGTCCTTGCATCATCCATTCCTGGACTGCCCGGGTTCGTTTGTCAGTTTCAAGCTTGGTGGACTTTTTTCTCATCTCACATAAAATCTTCCATTTTCAGGCTGCCATTCAGATGTTGAATCTCAGGCTTAATGTTGTTTTTCTGGCAGTGTTTTATGTACCTTACAATAGTGGTTTGAACGTGCTTTGGCTCAATCTCAGTACCGATGCATTTGCGTTTGGTCTTTTCACAGGCGATCAAGGTAGATCCGGATCCAAGGAAAAAGTCCGCAACGACATCACCCTGGTTTGTGGTGTCCAGGATTGCATCTGCAAGCATTACGACAGGCTTGGGAGTTGGATGGTTTTTGAGCTGGTCCCTGTCGGGATTTTTTAAGGAGTGCCCGGATGGGTAGTCCCATACGTTTGTCCTTACCCTGTCTATCAGGTCAATATGGGAAAGATGTTTTTCGTCACCGTTCTTGAAAATGAAGCACAGTTCATGTTTTGCTCTGTAAAATGACCCATTGGCCATAATGTCCTTATTCCATACGCACAGTTGTTTCGGGATTGGTGATCCATAAACGGCCTGAGCAGCTTCTGTCATGTGCCAGACGTGTCTCCAGTCCATAAAAATAAAATGAATGGATCCGGGCAATGAATAACTGCAACCGGTTTGCATAATGCCTTTCAGGAAGTTGGCAAATTCAATGTCTGTCATTTCTCCGGCTCCCATTGCAAAATCAGTGTGTTGGACTTGTCCCTTATTACCGATCTCATCAGCGGCAAGATTGTAAGGTGGATCCGTCAGGATGATTCTTGCCGGGGCATGCTCAAAGAATGGTTTAACCAACTCACTGTGCCGGAAGTCCGAACAAACCACAATATGATCCCCAAGCTTAAACTGATCTCCCTTTATCACGATGATCTGTTCTTCGTTTACCTCCGGGATCTCCTCTTCTTCATCATCAGGTTCGTTTAAGTCGAACATGTCAAACTTTTGCTCAAACCTGTCGATTGAGAATTCCGGCAGATCCATCTGCTCCCTGAGCTCTGAGAAGTCCAGTTCATACTCCTTCATGAAGTCAAACAACCCCTGCTGGCTCACCCGGGCATAAATGGATGAATAGATCGTTACCAGCTTTGCTGCCTCTTTCTTATTCTCGCAGTGGATGAATGTGGCCGGCAAAAGGTATGGAACATAATATCCTTCCTTAAGGAGCTGCTCAAGCATTAGGGTTCGATGTTTGCCATCAAGGCAGAAAATAGTTCCATTTTCCGGATCCTCCCACACGTAAAAAGGCTGGGTGAAATTGTTTGCCAGGATGGAAGCTTTGAGCCGGTGTGCAGCGTCGGGTTCCAAGTCTTTAAAGCCTTCCTGCTGGATAAACTTAAAATCCTGCCAGTTGACATTTTCTGTTTTGAGTACTCTGGAAGAGAGGGTTGCAGTGGTATCCATCGGTGTACTATTTTGAACTATTTTGACAAAGTTATATCCTGGCGGGGTGTTTGGTAGTCAGGTTCGATAACTTTAGGAGTTATTGTTCATGCCGTTATTAATCCATAAAAACCTGATTCCTTAATCAGACCAGTGTCCGAGAAGTTCCGTTAACATTCTCGCTTGGTTGAATGAAATTGGCATACAATTCAACTCTTCAATTGTGACATCATGAGTTAACAACTCTTTGCCTTCATAGGTAAACTCAATCTCCATACAACCAAGTTTGTAGCGGTTAGTATGAAATTGATCATGGCTGTATTGTTTAACAAGTTTCCAACCAAGCTCTTTAATTTGTTCTTCAGTCATTTTTGTTTCCATTATTTGTGTGTTTATTTGACTTTTTTTGGAAAATGAAGTGTGCATGTGAATGACCATTTTCCCCAGAGGAGTGCGAAAGAACATTCTATGTGGTACATCCAGTTTTGTCCACCAATGGTGATGGCCGGCAGGATGATAAAGAACAGTTGATTCTCCCCCATGACCTCATTGAATGTTGTAGTCACCTTCACTCTTGATTTTTTGCGCTGGTTCATCTGGTCACATGTTTTTGAACATGAATATTAACAGGTAGTACACTACGATTACGCAGATTATGATAACCGCCAGTTTAGCGATTGCCCAGAGTGGCCCGTATTGCTTATAAAAATCAATGACCGGGATGACAATCACGTCTGCAACGATATAGGCTACAAGAGCCAGGAACAAGATGTTGGCAAGAACCTTTTTCATGGTTTTTCGGAGTTGGATAGCGAATAAGATTTCAGCGTCATGCCGCACTTACACTTTACGCCTACTTTCAGTTCAATCAATCTGTCACATACAGGACAGTTCATATATTTGCGTTTTTCGTTTTCCGTCAGGATTTCTTCAAGCACGTTCCTTATCTGTACCCAGGTAAATACATCGTTCATGTATTTTACTTTCAACCTCCGCTGCACTTCGTTGATAAGTTTTGCTTTCATGGTTTGGCATTTTGTAGCCGGTCGATCTCTGCTGCGATCAAGGCTCCGGCCTTTTGCAGTTCGCGGATACGGTTTTCAGGTGAGGGTTTCCACCATTTTGCAAGCCAATATTCTGGCCACATAGGAGCAGGGGGAGTTTTATATCCACCCCTTATCTCACCTTTCATAAAAGGAGCAAAAGCATAGGCTGCTGCTGCTGCCGCCAATTCTCCCTCATCCTGTTCCTGGTCATGGGCTGAATCAAAACCCTCGACCTCAATTTGCCTTTGCCTTTCTTCGGCAATAAGTTCAATCCCTGTTTTCATAGTAATAATTTTAAGCCGTTTTACTTAAGTCAATTTCTCTGCAAGCAAAGCCCTTTGTCCATCTGGCACGTGGCATTGAGTCGTTTTTTATAAGAAACTCAATTGTGGGATGCTTTTGACATGGTTCTCCTGATTTGTATTTTTTCATATCAACTATAAATCCATGGCCAAATCTGACATCAAGGATTTTATAAGTTGCTTCAGGAAGTGCTTTTTTTGAGAAAAGTGCACCGGAAAAATTGGATTCTGTTCCAATTTCATCAAGGTATTTTTGAGGTATTTTCATTTTTCTCCGGCCTCCCTGCCGGTATTGGTTTATTTGTTTCACATTTGCCAACTCCCCAATTTGCGCCGTTATCCATTACATGTTTTTTCTGACAGTGATCAGACATGCAGGCATGATAGACGCAGGTCGGATCATTGATTTTGCACTTCTGCGGTTTCATCACTGCCGGTCTGGTTATTACTTGGATGAGGCTCCCCGCAGAACTCGCAAGGGAGATACCCTGACTCGGTGGCAGGAAAATAGTGGTCACAATAACCCTCCGGCATCACCTCATCAACACTTCCGGCAGGGATGATCATCACCCGGCCGTGAGACGTTTTTATCTTGATATTATCCGTCACTGGCCCAAACTCCCCCTCTTTTGCCTCAAGCAATTTGCCGTTTCCTGCCCTGGTGTGCACCATGCGGCCAACGAATTGCCTGAGGGTCTTTTCTGTGTGCTGGCAGAATTGCATTTCGCGCATGGTCAGCTCTATCTTTGCTTTAACATTGTGCCTAGCAAGGTCCTGGATGATGTTACGTTTGAATTGCTCCGGATCTTCTTCTGTTTTTATATCACAGTTCATAATTACCTCCGGATCCAGCTCTATCCTGATTTTTGTAATGTGGTACATTTTACCTCCTTTGCTGTTAATAAATTCTTTTGCGCTTCGAGTTGCGGTAATTGTACAGGTCTTCCATGTGTGTAAGGTACTCCTTATGGCTCTGCCGGTTTTCTATCTTCAGGCTGTGAAGATTGAGTTTATCGATGAACTCGGTCAGGTTAAACTCCTTGCTGGCCGTTAGGGTCTCAAGCGCCTGCAGGAAGTTGCGCGAACGGTATGATTCACAATAGTCCCTGAATTGTTTTGCTACCTCCATGAACTTTGTGGCAGAGTCGAGAAACGTTGCTTTGAACAGGCCATCCCGCATGATGTCAATCCTTCTTATGCCCTTAACCTTACCTTCCATCAATAAGCTCACAGCAATGCCCAGGTTCAGCTGGTACTTGTCCGTAAACTCTCTCAAGGTAACGTAATGAATGTTTCCCGTGTCTATGTAGCAGTTTACATAGTCCTTGTCCTTCCATTTACTGGCATTTTGATTCATCTCCGCGATCTGACGGAGGGTAAAGTCCGGAACGATCACGTAAAACACTTTCATTTTCAATTCCCGGCATGCCGCAAACCGGTGCTGTCCGTCGATGATATAACCATCCCGATTGACCATTATCGGGCAGTAGCGGAACAGGTCTAATCCGTTCTGAACGCTTTCAGCGATCCGGTTAACCTTCGCGGTGTTTAAATCACGGTTCCCATGCAAGAACCTGAACTTCCCGTAATCGGAAGAGAAGTAAACCTGCAACGTTGACAAATTTTCTTTTTCCATTGTTTTGAGATTAATAGTTGCACAATTCAGTATTAAGGGAAACATCCCGAACTCTCTGAGGTAAAACCTTTCTCCCTTCCCTGAGCTTTAGCTTGTCAGAGTCAGGATCCAGCATATTTGCCAGTATACTTTCTCGCTCCTCCGCAAAAGGGAACAAAATTTCCATAATCTCATTAACCCTGTTGCGGTATTCTCTATTCGAACCGTAGAGGTTGATCACTGTGTTCTTTGCATGCCAGATAGTCCCGTTTGACTGCCTGAACTCGAATGACAAATCTTCATGTGTCATTCCGCATGCATATTTCATAATTGATGTCGCCAGCTGGCGGGGTTCAACAAATTCGCGCTCCCTGGTTTTGCGATACAGGTCGACGGTTTTAATGCCATAGAAATCGGCAACCTTTTTTAAAATCAGGTTCTTTGAGTGCTGGCCAATGCCCGGGAAAACATAGTGCGAAGGCATCATGACAAGTAATCTTTTATGGTTTTTTCGAATTCATCAAAGGACCGGCACAGGGCATATTTGTTGCCGGCAGCAATAACATCATTTTCCCATTCTCTCTGGGATGGTGATTGATCCCCGGAGGGTGTTTTCATTTCGATACAAAGAGCGCCATAGCCGTTCCGGGGAGCAAGAAGGATCAGGTCTGCAACCCCAGGTACAACCCCCATGGCTTTAAATATCTGGGCTGTTACTTTGCTCCTTTTGCCACCGTTGGGGACATGGAACAGGAGCTGCTTCAGCTTCGGGTACTGGTACCGGAACCACTTGACACATTCGCTCTGCAATTTATCTTCCTCACTCATTCTTACCTCCTGTCGGGTGCTTTGGGATCAAATGAAATCAGGTTGAACATCTCCCTCATCCGGCTCCGAACCCTGGCCCCATAGATTTCCTCCACCTGGTCAGCTGTCAGGTTGGTGGTAATGTGGGTTTGGCAGAATTTCACATCATCATAGCGGTTCATCAGAACCTCTTCCATCGGGAGTAACTTGTCGCCATAGTTTTTCCGTTCCTCCTTGGTTCCGCCAAGGTCATCAAAACAATACCCGAATTCCTCATGCCCATAGCTGTTTTCAGTCCGGAGCTTATTCTTACTGAAGGTTTCAATGGCTGAGAATCCCTGCTCTGCGTAGTCATAACCAACCTTCCGGCAGGGAACCAGGATGTAGCTATGGAAGGGATTATTCATGAACAGCTGCATGATGGTTGTTTTACCGCAGCCGGTTGGTCCATTCAGGGAGATCCCCTTTTTAAGGCTCAGGCCATATTTGGCGCATTCGTTTTCTGATCCGGAGAAATAAGCGCTCAGCATCTTGAGAATTCGTTCATTATGCTGGTCGAACTTGTATCCGGGAGTAGTCCGGACGGCCACACGTTTTACAATCTCAAACAGCTCCTCGGGGTTGGGCCTGGGGTATTTCTTCTCAGACCGCACTTTCTTCCAGTACTCCTCCTGGTAAAGCTTTGCAGCTTTTTCGGCCCGGGCCTTCCGGAGTGCTTCTTTGGTTTCTGCCTCTGTGAGCTCAATATGGCCGTAATCAATAGGCTCCATAGGATCCTTGCTCGATTGCAACGTGAGGATCCCTTTTCCGATCGTCGTTTCCATTGAATGTTGGTTTTAATTTGTCGTCGTATTTACCTTCGAGGGTTTTTACAAAATTCTCCGGCTTGATAAGCCAGTCAAAGTCCGCAGTCCAGCCACGTTGATTCTGGCCGGCCAGGAAAGAAGATTTTGAAGCATTTTCCAGCACCTGGATCACTTTTTCATAACCATGCTCCCGTATTCTGGCATTTAAAGCCTTTCTTCTCTTTTCAGTGAGAATTTTAACCGGTTGCAGGTTTTTACAAATCTGATTATACTGATCAATTATTTTTGATGCCGGAACTTGGATATCCCCGACAGGGGATTCAGGAAGAGAATCTATTTCTTTATCTTTTCTACTTATATGTCTTATGTTGTCTAAACGATTTTCACCATTTAGGCTATCGCTTAGGCTACTGTTTTGGCTATGGTTTAGGCTAATGCTTTGGCTAAATTCTGTTAAGCCTAAAATGAAGTACTGCGTTTTTTCTCGCTTTACTTTTCCACTTTCAAAACGAATAAGACCATATTGCTTTAACTTGTTCCTTAGATCGATCAGCTTCGGCTCTGATACACCTATCTCTCCACAGATGTACCTGTTGGATTGACTGAAGGGATTCTTCCACCCCAATGAATTGCAGGTATCCAATAACTTGAAATACAGATGCGTCTCATAAGGGGTAAATGAATGCTCCTTGTTCAACTTCCAATATCGATTAATAAGTTCAATGTAAGTCATACAAGCTAAACTTCAGGGTAAATCACTTCCTTAGGGTATGCGGCCACCCGCATCTCATCACTCATAACCTGGACATGTTCATCAAATACATGGAGTATCTGAGCATTAAACTTCACCGCTCCATCATTGACAATCACTTTCTGCCCCATGTACAAGGTTTCCCGCCAGGCCTTCAGGGAGTCTTTCTCGGAGTTCTTTAAGATCCGGATCAGGAAATAACTCGCGATTAGTACTACCCCAGCCATCAGGGTCTGAAGTAGATACACCCACTCAATCCAATCATAATATTTACTCATGCTTCAACTAATTGAGGTTGGTTAAAGAGATCCGCAACCAGGTCAACGATATTCTCCTCCACCTGCTCTGTAGCCCCGGTGACCGTTGATGCAATCTCGCGCTTGGTTTGAATAATCCGGTAGATCTTTTCATCGATCGTATTCTGACCGAGGAAGTAGGTGCATGTAACAGAATCCAGCTGACCGATACGGTGGCACCGGTCCTCACACTGATCACAATCAGCAGCGGTCCATGGAAGTTCCACGAAAGCCACACGTGAGCTGGCAGTTAGGGTAAGCCCTACCCCTGCAGCTTTGATGCTGCAGATGATAAGCTTTGTATCAGGGTTCTTTTGAAAGGAATCAACAGCATGTTGTCTCTCACTGGCAGAATCGCTTCCTGTGATGGTTACAGCTTTAGGGTACTGCTGATGGATGGCAGATATCACCTCTTTCAGGTGTGCGAAGATTACTAGCTTCTCCCCGGACTCAAGGATATCATCGACGAATTCAAAGACATCCTTTAGTTTCCCCCGGGCAGAGATATTTTTCAGAATTCCGATCATTACCATGATCTCTCCCCTGAGAGCCCTGGCGATCTTTTCATCATCGGCATCCTTGTATTTGATCAGGTATTGAACCAGGCTCGCTTCAGCATCGGCATACTCCTTCCGGGTCGAAATGTCACAGAGTGCGACCTGGCGCATCTTTGCCGGCAGATCTTTAAGTACATCCTGTTTATCCCTCCGGTAGAAGCAATTCAGGTTCAGCTTATAATTCAACTCGCGGAGGTTTGAGGCCTCATTTGGCCCTGAGCAGTACCTCTGGACAAAATTCTTGTAGCCACCAAAAGCCTGCATCTGCTCAATGATCCCCAGCTGACTGATAAGATCCTTGGGCTTATTGATTACCGGGGTACCGGTTAAGGCCAGGATATACTCCTTGCCGGTGCAGATGCCTTTTGTGAACTTGGTCTGCTGCGTGGCCAGTGATTTCACCCGATGGCTTTCATCAATAATCACTGACTGGAATATGCCGGTAAACTGTTCTTTAAACTTGATATGGTTTAACCGCAACTTACCATTCTCAGGTTTATTGATACTCTGGACGAAATATTTTTTCAGGCTTTCATAATTCACGATGAAAACCTGCGTAAGGCCCGAGCTCCAAAACAGGTGAAAGTTCTGTTTGACATTATCGTTCAGGATCATGGCCTTTTTATCCGTCCACATGTGCCACTCCCTTTGCCAGTTGATCTTCAGTGATGAAGGACAGATAATCAGGCAGGGAAAAGCATCTGCAGCAAGAATTGTCGCGATGGCCTGAGCTGTCTTACCGAGCCCGGGCTGGTCTCCAATGATGACCTTCTTTTTCTGCAGAGAATAGGCCACCCCGTTTGCCTGATATGGAAACAGGTTCATCTTAAGCGGGATGGCTTCTTTTAGTTGGGGCATCTCCGGGAGTTCCCCGATCTGTTCATCTTCGATATCAATCCCGAACTGAAAATTGTATCGTTGGCCAAAGCTCCGAACCACGGCCTCGTGTACCTCGGGGACTACCCAGCATTTATTTGTAGGGTCAAAACCCCTTCCTGGCAGCTCCTTGACTTTCTCCACCAGGAAGGGAGAGTATTTAAATTGTATCCGGAAGAATTTCCCTTGTTTTGTGATCAGCATTACTTGAAGTTTAGTCGTAGTTGTCTGTCCTGTTTGATCTCAAAATTGTACTCATTTATAAGTGCTATGGCAAACCGGTTTTTGATCAGGTAAGCGAAATCCTCAAAAGCAATTATTACCTGAAGCTTTCTCCCATCAACCTGGGCTCCGGCCTTTTTGGCCTTGTACGTGAGGTTATACCTGCGCTTCACTTTGGGATCCATGTTAAAGGGATTTACCAGTACTGGCTTTAAGGTCCTCGATCAGCTTATCAATTTTCTCCTTCCGCTTGAGGTATTTCCCCTGCAACTCCAGCTCCACCTGGGTCAGCTGTTCAGGGTATCTCTCCCGGGCGATCTCAATAAGGGCTTTGGCCTCACTAATCAAGTAAATTGGATTTGCACTGTCAAGCTCTCTCCGGAGCCAGTTGCGGATTATTTTCAACCCTTGCTCGGGTGAAAGTTTTAAAGCTGCAGGCAGCTTTTCTTCATTTTTAATATACCAGTTCTTTTGATCACCATAAATCTCCACCTCCAGTTCATCCGTGACCCTCGACAGCATGATTACGTAAAGCGCTGTCATTTCATTTTCAGACAGCTGATCCGTGATGTTATGATACCCCTCATCCTTCAGCAGCCCTTTGGCAGAAACATAGAGCTTTTCGAATGTCAGCTCCTGGTTCCTGCGGTCCTTGGCTTCAAGCTCCTGAATCTGTTGACCGGCATAATCTGTTCCCGTATTGCCGCTGCTCTGAGATTCTTCCTGCTCCCGAGGCTCCAGAAAAACCACCTTTCCCTTGTTGTTGCCGGCCAACATGAAGGCTTTCCTGAGAACGCCTGCGCTTAGCTTCTCCTGATACTCCTTAACCTCCTGCTCATAGTCAATCATTTCACCTTCATAATCAGTAAGAGCTTCAACATAATCTTCATGCTCATCAAAGTCTGATTCTTCAGGCTTCTCAGGTTGCTCAGGTTCATTAACTTCCATCCATCCGGTTTTCCATGACACCTCAACCGCCGGAGTGCCATTCTTTTTCATGCCGGCCACCCTTTTTTCTTCCTCGCCATACAGATAGCCAGGATAGGCAAGGATAACACCGGGTTCATCCTCCTGTACCCTCTTCAATTCACGATCAAAATGAATGTCGGATTTGCGTTTGAAACAAGACCTGTCAAGGCAAACCCCGGTACTGGGTGAATCCGGAAAAAGGATCAGGTTTGAGGCTGTGTTCTTGGGGCAGGTAGTACATGGCCCGGCCTTCTTATCCAGCGTTTTGTCATCAAGGCTGAAAGGAGCCTCCTCAAGTTTTAAGGTAAATTCCCGCTCGATGTTTCGTTTCAGCTCCTTGATGGTAAAACCGGTCCAATACGATTCCTTCCGGTGTTCTTCGGAATAGCTGTTATCATAAAGCTCCTTCTGATCCTTTGGCTGAAGTTTGCAGATCTCGGTTGCATGGCCTAAACCGATGACATCCTGATTAAGCAGGTTCTTAAATTCCGGGATCAGATCGTTCAGTTTCAGCCGGTGACGGATGTAATACTCAGATTTCCCGAACCTGGTTACCAAGGTTGGAATGTCATACTTCCTGTGGGTGATCAGGTTCTGAAATGCCTCTGCTTCTTCAAGTGGGCTAACATCCTTCCGCTGCAGGTTCTCTGTGATCATCAGGTCCAGCGCTTCCTGGTCCTTCAGTTCCCGGACAATGGCTGGAACTCTCTCAAGCCCTACCTGCTTAGCAGCCCTCCATCTGCGCTCTCCACAGACCAGTTCATAAGACTCCAACCCTTTCTTAAAATGTGATAACCTTAGGATGATGGGTTGTAAAATACCAACCTCGGTTATTGACTTTGAGAGCTCAGCGATGGAATTCTCATCAAAGGTTTTCCGTGGATTTAGTTCGCTGGATCGGATGTCACCAGTACTGATGTACTCAATTGTTTGCATTGTCGTATTGTTTTGGTTAGTAATTAGGCTGCTTCACTGTTTTCCTGATCTTCTTCATCAAAGGGGATTTCAAGCTGCTTGATGGCATACTTATTCTCGAACAGGTACTGTTCTACCTCGTAAACTGCAGCATTGATGGCATCGGCAAGCTCCGGGGCAAACTCATACGGATCCACCTCATCAACATACCGGATAAATGGGGTAATGATGTTCAGGACTTTTCCGGAGGCAAACTCCCGGGAACCGATCAGGACCACTCCTTCGTTATCATCCTCCCCACCGATGGAGAACCCCTTCACCCGGTAATCTGAAAGCAGGGACAGGTCGAAATTCTCAATGGATTCCCCGGTAATCAGTTCGCTTTTCTTGAAATCACAGGTTTTTACCATGTGAACCTTCAGCCGGTCAAAAGCGGCAATCAGGTCATCATGAACCAGGGTATTGCACTTTTTCAGAATTTCATTTGTAACTGATCCACCTCCAGGGGTGTTGATGGTTTCCTCGAGGTTGACCTCAAGGCTTCGGTCTTTAAGCTTGGCTTTTTTGACTGTGATGGTTGACATGGTTTTGTGTTTTGAGGTTCATATTGGGGGATGGAAATTTTCTTGCCGGTGACTCTTTCGTACTGATCGAGATGGTATTGACTTGCTTGGGTAACATAGGATCCTGAAGGCCCGGAGGCCCTCAGGATGTTGGTTTCTAAAAACCTGGATTCATCAATTATTGTGGTAATACTGTTCAGCTGAATCATGGCAGCGAGATAGTGAGGTAAGATGTGGTAGCTGTTTGCGGTGGCCGGATGATTTCCCCGGTGTTCACATCAGGAATCTCCATCCCTGGCTTGATGGTTTTCAGGAAGGTCTCGCGCTGCTTTACCTTTTCCTTCATCTCTGCCAGCTGAGCGGAGAGCTCGTTGTAGACCGAATCTCCACACTCGTTGAAATAGAAGGTTGTCTTGGAGGCCTTGGTGATCTTGGTTCCCATGAAGCCGATAGTCTTTTCAGGATACTTTTCTGCTTCCTGAAGAACGACCTCTTTCACTTCAGGCCGTTTCCGGATGGCAGAGATGGTTTCCTCAAGGTTCTTGAGCATGACCTCAAACTCAAGGGGGTTCCGGACTCCGGAGGTGATTTCATCAACGCACATCTGTACGAAGACCTCCCTTTCCTTTTTGCTCGCTGGCAGGTAGGTGAATTGTGATATTGCTGTTTCCATAATTAAAGTGATTTAAAGGTTTTCAAATTCTTTTTCAAGCCTGGCAATTTCCTCCTCTACATTGGCTTTGTAGATCTTCATGAACTTGTAGATCGGGAATGGCACGAACTTGTTATCAATCATGCGGACTTCATCAGAGAACCAGGGACTGAAGCCAAACTTGGCTATTCTGCCATCCCTTGATACCGGGTTCCCCTTGTACTCGCTGTATTTGTTTGTTTCTTTGAAAACAGATATTAGGTGATCCTTCAGGTCTTTGATTTCTTTCTGAAGGGCATTGCCTTTCTGTAAGGTTTCTTGGTTCATTATGCAACTTGTTTTAAAAGGTGGGTGAAATTTTTAATTCTGATGTACTCCGCGAAATCGCGGACCAGTTGATGAACATCCTCCCCCATGCGATCATAGGCAAGGCATTCTAAAGGTTCGTATGGAATGATGGTTACCCCGGGTAGACGGTTGTTATAAATGCCGGTGTAATTGCAGATCTCGAACAGGTCATAATAGAATACCGGCACCTGGAACATGTCGAGGTAGAACCGCCACTGGAAGGAGTTGATGTACTCAATTGCTGAGGGGGGAGAGAACTTTGTTTTAGCATCCCGGATACAAAGCCCCTCCACACCATCAGCCCGAGCTGATACCTGGATGATGAAATCTCCGGCATCGTACTTCTTGAATATAGGAACCTCTGACACCATTTTGGGGTGGTCGTTTTTATAGTTGACGGCCACCTGTGCCTGCTCCTGTGAGAAATAAATACCATCCGAATAAAGCTCCCCGGTGACAAACTCCCGGTTATACTTCTCGATGATCTTATGAAATGCTCCGCCGATTTTGGTCTTATCGTTACCGATGAATTTACCGGTGATGGCATCCAGGAGAGCCTCCTCAGTATCAAACTGAGTGAGGCCTTCCCGGAACCTGCGGAACTTTTCCAATACAGATACTGAAACCCTGTAAACCATGGCTTAAGCGTTTGCGGGTGCAGTTTCATTCTTTGCATTGCGTCTCCTCTCAGAAGGCAGCTGAATATTGTTGCCGGTTGGAACCGGGGCCGGGCGCTGGGGCGTCTGGGCCTGAGGCAATTCAAAGCACTTCTTTTCTTTGTTTACCACAAAGCCAAGCGCCTTGGAGCGGTCTATAATCAGCTTTTCAATAACGGACCGGTAAGATGGCGGCAGTTCTTTTGCAACTGCGAGCAGCTCGGTAAGCTCATCCGGATCCTCACAACCTTGGACCTCCTGTTGATATGCATGCATCTTATCAAGGGCCTCCTTTTGAGCTTCGGACATCGAGCGGATAGCATCCTTAACTGCAATAATCAAGGAGGACATGAAATGGTTGAAGTCCTGACTGCTTTCATCCGGGATCTCGATCAGAGGCAGCCTGGCAACGTTCTTGCCGATGGTGGTATCGGTAGGTTCAAACTGAATTGTCCGCTTGTTGTTAACGGTCTTCATGTAACCAACCTGGTCGGCAATGCGAAGCAGAAGGTTGTAGGACTGGCCGGTAACATCCGGAATCTTCTTCAGGATATCGCCTTCCTTCTCATCCTTGGCATGGGCGATAATTACCAGGTCTGCATTTTCGCTCCTGCGGTTGCTTACAAAAACTTTGAATTCGTCACCTATGGCGCCATAGGCAGCGAGTTTGTTCTTGGTGTTCTTGTAGTCCTGTTTGATGACGTAAGCCATCAGGAAGTCATCCAGAGCTGCCTTTGCCGTATCGATGCCGATGGTATCGTAATCAGCAAATGTGCCGGCCTTCTCTTCTGCCAGGACATCCTCCCATTTGCTCACAAGCAAGGTATCCTGGCGGTTAATACTCCGGTCCACTCCCCTATCGAAGTCAAGCAATAGTGGATTTTTGGCCGTGTTAAACAGGGAGGTTTTCCCGATCCCTGGCTCCCCATAAAGAACGATCACAACCGGACGTTCGGGGAGGCTTTCTTCTTTTCTCAAAATTGGCATTGTCGTATTGATTTAGGGTTAATAAGTTTCTTAGTTATCGATTGCATTTGCCTTGCCTCCCGTTGTATCTTTACAGCTCTCAGCAAAGTCGTATTGCTTTCTCTAAAAAGCCTTGTCAGCAATGGCAGGGCTTTTTTCGTATGTGTACCCCAGGTGCTTTTCAATCAAGCCTTTCATAATCGGCCTGGGGATGTGGATGTACATTCCATGCGCCATGCAGCACTGATACTGCAGGTAAGCGAAGACCATACTCAGTTCTTTGCTGTGGCTGACCTGGTCGACGGTAAATTTGGCTTTGAACTCATCAAAGAGCTGTCGTACTGTTTTCTCGGGTGTTTCCATGATGTTGTTTTTGGGTGTACTGGTAGCGGGAGCAGGATTCGAACCTGCGGCCTAGGGGCTATGACTCCCTCGAGCTGACCTCTGCTCTATCCCGCCGTTGTATTTCGTCCTCTTTTTATTTGGTAATGAGCATTGAGAATCAGAAACTGTTTATTCCGCTTGCGCTTGATTGATTCCACATCAAACTTCAGCACCTCCGATAGCCGAAAGCGGTAATGATCCTTATCATCGTCTCGAAGTTCAGGTACTACTACCCCCTGCTTTATCCATCTTTTCAGGGTTATTTTTGATATGGAATGGATCAGGCAGAAATGCTCCCCCGTTACTATTACATTGTAAAATCTATCCGGGTTGTAGGAATAAATCTTCTTTGCCTCCTGAAATATCATATCCTTGAGGTCATCGGGGTTCATCCCGTGCAATAAGGTTGATTCAGTATTCATATAAGGCCTGCTTTTGCTGCGAGTGAAACAATGTGATATTTAGAAGTGCAACCGGTTTTTGCCCGGATGTTGCGGAGAATGGCTATGACTGTGTTATGTGCGATAGAGAGCATGTCTGCTACCTGTTTGTCGGCATAGCCCTCGGAGATCTTCTTAACGATCTCAACTTCCCTTGGGGTAAGCTTTACATCGTTGATGTAATTGCATTTTGTGCCGTCGCAATCGGTCAACTGGCCCTTAGTGACATCGGGGATATCGTTCCATCCGCCAACATATTCTCGTATAAATCCGAATACAAGATCATTGCCCGGGGCAAACCGGCATTTCAATTTTTTATAATCCGGATGGGATACTGCCATCTCCAGGGCAATGAGATAATACTTTGAACCGGGGGTTACTTCATGCACCTCACCGGCTTCCAGTGCATAGTAACTCCCCTCCTTTTCGAAGAACTCTATGTGGTCCGGGGATATCAGCGCCTGGTTCATACTGCCTCCTTTTGCAGTACATCCTCTGTAAGGATGTCTTCAGGATTAACCGAAAGCCCCTCGGAGATGATCTGTACAACCTTATAGGAGGTAAGCGGGCCATTTGAGGAATTCTCTTTCAGAAACCTCCATAAAGAGTAGCGGGAGGTTTTGAGTTCTTTGATCAGCGCCCTTTTCACATCGTGACGGCCGTTGACCCTTTCGATGATTTCAATCTTGAGTTTCATGTTACTTAAATTTTGGTATTGCTTTTTGTGAAACTTTGTTCTATTTTTGAAACCTTATTCCTTTGTAAGGAATTGGTAAGTTGAATGCATTGTGGTGATGAAGTCGTTGGTGGCAAAGTCGCCCTTGTCTTCGTGGCAGCTTTTGCTGTGATGCGCTGCATGGAATCTTCTTGAGAAGTCGTGCGGACTGCTGGCCAGTGCTAGGAAGTCAAGGACCACATCAGGCAGGGTGAACCCCTCAGTATCTGAGGGTGTGAATGGTTTTACTATGCTCAGGGCTTCAGCTTTCATAATGTCCCTGCTGGGGATGTCTTCAAAGAATTGCATTGTTTGTTGCTTTGTTGGTGTAATTATGACACAAATATACAACAATGTTCAAGTTTATGCAACTTTTTGCAAGTTTTTTTTCAATATATTTCAATATTTCTACAAATGACTGACAAAGAAAGGCTTGAGAGTGTAATTAAATACTCAAAGAAGAGTGTTAATGCATTTGCAGTGTCTTTGGGCTTGGACAGGAGTACAAGAATTTACAATATTATTAACCAGAAGAATGGGATTAGCTCTTCTATCGCTAATCTGATTACTTCGAAATACACTGAAATAGACTACGACTGGCTCCTAACCGGAGAAGGCGAGATGCTGAAGGCAGATCAGGAACCGGCCGTGGAATCCCAGCCACCAGGCAAGCTTTACGAGATTATCCTCAAACAGCAGGAAACCATCGCAAAGCTCACCGACCGGCTGCTAAAACTCACCGAAGACTTTAAACCTAACAAGGACCATTAAATCAAAGAACGATGAACAAAAAAGATTTGAATCCTGGGGACACCGTTTGGCTTTCGCATGATGATACTACCAAGTACACCTATCTTGGAGAAACAGCCATAATTCCAAGCATCAAGAATGAAGGTTATATCCCGATCCATAAGGCTGAGCTTGGCGTATTCGCATACAACCCTGGGCCTAATCGCGAGCTAAAGATGATTCTCTTGCCTTATGAAGCAGTGAATAAGGTATAAGCTCCCCTTTGCGAACATAATGCTCAGCTTCAAAGGCATCCTGCGGACAAAGCTCTCCGCCAGGTCTTTTTGACATCTCAAGCAATTTGAGCCGGATATCGGTGTCGTCCAGCACAGTTATTTCTTCAATAACACGACCGTCAGGGTCGTAAACAAAGTTTTTTTTCATGGTCAATAATTAATTTGATAAGTGATGAGTGAAAATGAGAATGAAGTTTGGTCAGAGGAGAATGAAATTGATCTTCTCAGGCTTCAGGTTGACTTCCTGATTGAGCATCTTTTAACCGATGAGCAAAAGGCGGAGATGGCCGATTTTAAGGATAAGGCTAAGAAGATGAACCGGAACCTACCAATTGGCGGAGGTAGTTTTTAATCCTCCGGAAAAGGCTTTCTTTGAATACGAGTGGTTTGCCATACGGCATTCCTACAATCATCTGCCGTTTGTCAGTTGCGATGTAGATACGGCCGGGCTCCAGGTCCTTGGGCAGGTTTGCCAATTTTCCGCGAGCTTGTAGCATTGGTGTTGCCATGTTTGCTGTTTTTGAGGGTTAAACCATGTCGCAAATGTAGAACATTGTTTAACGTTTATCAAGGTTAATTTAAACTTTGCTCTATTTTTAATGTAATTTTAATATTGTCATCATTATGACAGTTAAAGAAAGGCTACTGGAATTTATCAAATACAAAGGCATTCCTGTAAGGAAGTTTGAATCCATTGTTGGCCTTTCTAATGGATATGTCGGGAATATGAGGGTTTCTATTCAGCCTGATAAAATTTCGAGTATCGCTCTAAAATTCCCTGAACTTGACACCGGCTGGCTTCTCACAGGAGAGGGTAGCATGCTGAAAGAGGACAAGAAAGATCTGCCGGTAGAGAGCCAGGCGGCCATAGATAATATTTCAAAGGCCCTGGAGATCATCCAGAACCAGCAGGCGGCAATAACAAAGCTGAGCGATGCCGCTTTAATTCAAGCCCGGAACATTGAAAAACTTTTAGAGGGCAACCATCTACCTGGTACGAACCACGACCGCAAAGCCGGATGAGGGTGGTGTACCGGAAATTGAGCTATATTTGATTGTTAAACCAATACTATAAAAATGAAAAATTCAGATTTTGTTACTGACGTTTACAGATCAATCAGATTCGGTGTTCCTGCCGAAAATCGTCAAACAGTTAAAATGGAGTTTGACAGAATCCTTAAGGTAAACAATGACCTTCCGGAGGCAGAGTTCAGAGATGTATTTTTAAAAGAAGCAAAGCCATTTATTGAAACCTATGCAAGGTTGGATGCCAGACGGGAGCTGAAATATATCAGGATGATCCTGTTTACCTTTCTGATTATGATTGTTCTTGGCGCACTTATCGCAATCCTTTCAAACATTGACTAAATTATACTCTTATGACAACAATAGATTCATTACAGAAAGCGGAAAGAGAGATTGTTATTGACTTTGGACTTGAACATGTCAAGCAATCAATCCTAAAGATTTATAATACTCCTGGGGCAAAATATTCCCTGTATAAAGACGGAGCAAATCTGGTATTCAACACCTTTCATTCCTCAATATCAAATGGTCTTAATCCTGCGGTTATGGACATAACAATTGAGGATGCCGGTGACAATAAAACAAAGGTTAAGATAGCTGTAACAAATACCCACGGTGCAAAGGCGTCAAATTCAATATTGTCAGGGTTGCTTACCGACTACTTAAACGTTTTAGGGCAGGTACTATCTAATCAAAGCTATCAGGTCCCCAAGAGCGGCTGTATGCTTTTAATACTGGCAGGAATAGCCACAGCAATTCTGTTCGCAATATAACTTGTTCTAACCCCCCGGCACGCAACTTGCGGTTGTTAAGTTACAATTTGCAATAATTGTGATTTAATTACGAAACATTGTTGCACAGATGAATGTTTAAGTATAGTTTTGCACACCCAATAAATGGATCCTTATGGGAGAAAAAACCAACCTTTCCTTTGAAGGCACCTGGAAAAGCCATGAGCATACTGTAGAAGTAAAGCTTCCGATGATTTTATTTGAAGAAGACGGCACTCATATTATGTATTGCCCGGCTCTTGATGTTAGTGGATATGGCTATAATGAAACAGAAGCGAAGCGTTCTTTTGAATTGTCTTTTGCTGAGTTCCTTAAGTTTACTACTAACAAAAGGACTCTTCATAAAGTTCTTACAGCTATGGGATGGTCAATAAGAAGCAAGAGCAAACCAATGATTCCTCCCCCAATCTCCAGGCTTCTGGAAGATAATGAAAACTTCAGGAATATTTTTGACAACTATCCATACCGGAAGGTGGATGAATCACTTTGCATTCCGGCATAAACACCCTTTGAATGGGAGGTGAACACTTAAGGAATATACCGCTCAGAACAATCAGGGATTACCTATCCTGGAAAGGATTAAAGGTATATAGAACTAAGGGTGGACATGAAACATGGGGCTGTACTGGCCTTCTCCGCCCAATAGTGATCCAGACTCATGTGGATCCGGTCCCTGAGTTTATCGTCAAACAGATACTCCGAAACCTTAACACGAACAGAGAAGATTTCATTAATTTTCTCCGGTCATAGCATCGTTTCATCCGAATCCACATCCGAAAAAATAAAAAAACCGCCTTTAAGTTATTCACTTTGAGGCGGTTAAAATTGTTGAATTGTACCCGAGGCCGGGCTCGAACCGGCACGGCCGCAATGGCCAAAGGATTTTAAGTCCTTCGTGTCTACCAATTCCACCACTCGGGCATATGGCCGGTAGAAAAAAAAACCCGGATAAATCCGGGATTCGAGCGGAAGACGGGACTCGAACCCGCGACCCTGACCTTGGCAAGGTCATGCTCTACCAACTGAGCTACTTCCGCTTGTCGCTTTAGCGGGTGCAAATATACGACCACTTTTCAAACCGCCAAAAAAAATCATTGTTTTTTTAAAAGATTTTTGATCTCATTCAGTTTCATCAGGGCTTCCACCGGGGTAAGCGTATTGATATCGGTATCAAGAATATCGTCGCGGATTTGTTCAAGAAGCGGGTCGTTAAGCTGTATAAAGCTGAGCTGCAAGGGATCTCCCCCACTGCTCTTTTGTTTTTTGCGGGAAGCCGGAGTCTGAAACGTATCGCCACCGTGCGATGTCTCGAGAATCTTAAGCATTTCATCGGCACGCTGAAGCACCTGCCGGGGCATACCTGCCATACGGGCTACATGAATTCCAAAGCTGTGTTCGCTTCCTCCCGGCTCCAGCTTTCGGAGAAACAGCACCTTATTACCAGCCTCCTTAACGGAAATATGAAAATTCCTAATTCTTGGAAAACGGCTGGCCATTTCATTTAACTCATGATAATGTGTAGCAAACAGCACTTTGGGCTTAAAAAGCGGATGCTCGTGAATAAACTCCGAGATAGCCCAGGCAATACTGATACCGTCGTAGGTACTGGTTCCCCGGCCAATCTCGTCGAGCAGGATCAGGCTGCGGTTGCTGATATTATTGAGTATGCTGGCCGTTTCGTTCATCTCGACCATAAAGGTTGACTCACCCGATGAGATGTTATCACTGGCGCCGACCCTTGTGAAGATTTTATCAACCAACCCGATTTCTGCTGATGCAGCAGGAACGTAACAGCCAGCCTGAGCCATCAGCACTATGAGCGCCGTTTGCCTGAGCAGTGCTGACTTACCCGACATGTTGGGGCCGGTAATGATAATGATTTGCTGGGATGCATCGTCGAGGAACACATCGTTGGCGATGTATGGTTCACCGGGTGGAAGATGCCGTTCGATTACGGGGTGACGGCCCAGTCTTATGTCAAGATGAAATCCGTCGCTGATTGAAGGTCTTGCATACTTATTTGCCTGCGAAACCGACGCAAAGGAGAGCAGGCAATCGAGGCGGGCTACCACGCGTGCATTTACCTGGACGGGCTCGATGTAATCGATTAATCCCAGCACCAGATCGTTGTAAAGGCGTGTCTCCAGCTCCAGTATTTTCTCCTCGGCATTCAGAATTTTTTCTTCGTACAGTTTCAGTTCAGGAGTAATATAGCGTTCAGAATTTACCAGGGTCTGACGCCGTTCCCATTCGGGAGGAACCTTATCTTTATGGGTATTGGTAACCTCCAGATAATAGCCAAATACATTATTGAAGGCAACTTTAAGGGATGGAATACCGGTACGTTCCGATTCCTGCTGCTGCAGCCTGGCCAGAAAATCTTTGCCCTTGTAGGCGATCTCCCTGAGTTCGTCGAGTTCAGGAGAGATTCCTTCTGCAATTACATTCCCTTTATTCACCGCAACGGGCGGATCCGAGCTCAATTCCTTTTCGATGCGGCCGGTCATAAGCGGACAAAGGTTAATCTGGTCGGCCATATGTTTCATCGGCTTCACCGGTGATGCGGCGCAAACATCCTTCACCTGTTCCAGTGCAAGCATAGCCCGCTTAAGCTGAAGCAGTTCCCTGGGATTTATTCGACCAACGGCAACCTTTGAGATCATGCGTTCGATATCGCCCATCAGCTTGATCTGCTGATGCAGCAATTGAGCCTGCTCCGGATTGGAAATCAGAAAATCGACCATATCAAGCCGGTCATTGACCGGTTGTTTTTCCTTGAGAGGAAGCACAAGCCAGCGCCGCATCAGGCGCGAGCCCATGGGTGAAACCGTCTGGTCGAGAATATGCAGCAGCGTTGTGGCCTGTTCATTTGGTGAGTAAAGAATTTCGAGATTACGCACCGTAAACTTGTCGAGCCATACGTAATAATCTTCCTCAATACGGGAAATGCGGCAAATGTGGCTCACTCTGTCGTGCTGTGTTTCGGCCAGGTAGTGCAGTGCAGCTCCTGCTGCGACAATTCCGTTTGGCAGATCATCCACACCAAATCCTTTCAGAGAAATGGTATTAAAATGCCGAAGCAGAAGTTCATGCCCAAAGTCGTGGGTAAAAACCCAGTCCTCAAACGTACTGATGTAATATTTCCCGCCAAAAAGATCTGTAAGTTCCTTTCGTTTTGATTTCTGGACGATGACTTCGCTGGGCCGGAACGTCTGTAGCAGTTTATCGATGTAATCGTTATCGCCCTGGGCAACCAGAAATTCTCCTGTAGAGATGTCGAGAAATGCAATTCCGGATGATTTTGGCAGCAGGTGAATGCTTGCAAGAAAATTATTCTGCTTATTTTCAAGAACCTTGTCGTTGTATGAAACTCCGGGTGTAACCAGTTCGGTAACTCCGCGCCGGACAATTTTCTTGGTCAGTTTTGGATCTTCGAGTTGATCGCAAATGGCGACTCTGTGGCCTGCCCTTACCAGTTTGGGGAGGTATGTATCCAGCGCGTGATGCGGAAATCCGGCCAGTTCAACAGACGAAGCAGAACCGTTTGCTCTTTTTGTTAGAACAATACCAAGAATGGATGAAGTTTTAACCGCATCCTCACCGAATGTTTCGTAGAAGTCGCCCACTCTGAAAAGCAATAAGGCGTCGGGATACTTCGCCTTTATGGAGTAGTATTGCTTCATCAGAGGGGTTTCAACAATATTTTCCTTTGCCTTAGCCAAATCAATCAGTTTTTGAAGGGAAACAAAAATAGGATTTTTGATAAAGATATTCCGATAATTTTATGTCCATTTTTTTTCAAATACACGCTTCATGCACTCAGCCAGACCGGTATCAGGAGCTTTCGCGAGAATTGTTTACGGGAGAATTCGGGGTTAATATTAATTATGCAAGCAGAATATGGCGCCTTCAAATGTTCAGTTAATGGCAAGTGGCCGAAAAACTGCGAATCTGTATTAATTTTGCAGCAGGAATTACGACATATGAACTTCAAAAAACTCAGCACAGACGAACTGAACCGGATGGATGTACCTGCTTTCAAGGCAAGTGCAAAACTACCTTTGGTTCTGGTACTCGACAACATACGCAGTCAGCACAATACAGGATCAGTATTCAGAACAGCGGATGCTTTCAGGCTTGAGGGTATATATTTGTGCGGGATTACAGCAACACCTCCCAACCGTGAAATTCACAAGGCTGCTTTGGGGGCAACGGAGTCCGTTGACTGGAAATACTTTTCATCAACGCGGCAATGCATCGAAGCTCTTCGTGCAAGCGGTTATGTTGTGGTCGGGGCAGAACAGGCAGAACACAGCATTCCGGTTCAGGAATTCGAACCCGTTCCCGGAATGCGGTATGCCATAATAGCAGGTAATGAGGTACACGGAATAGACGACGACATTCTTTCGCTGTGCGATATCTGCGTAGAAATACCCCAATACGGCACAAAACACTCACTGAATGTGTCGGTTTCTGCTGCCATTATTATATGGGAGTTTTACCGGAAATCAGGCAACAATTTGTAGTTCTGTATGATCATCTTTATTGTACATTACTGACAGTCAGTTTTTTTAGACATTTGCAAATATTTATAAATGTTTAAAACTAAAAATTTTCCGGGAGCCGGAAACAACAAAATGTCATAAGTCAAGAATGTATTCCGGATAGAAATTCACATATTGTTATCAGCATGTGAATAGTTGACACAAACAAACCGGATGTGAATAACTGTAAAAATGATGAATGGCTTTGAACATATATAGGAAATTTCACAGCGATTTCTGAACTTTAAACCCTTATTTTTGTTTGGGAGTTAGGAAAAGACCTTGCGTAAATTATACCGGGAAATTACAATTCACGCGGGCTGGAGATGAATTACTGAGTTTTTTTTTGAAAAGCAGTAAAACTGCCCTATATTTGTCCGAATTTTGAATATTAGAGGACCTAAGCCAAAGTCAACCTTAAACCGATAAATTAATCGTTACCATTATGAAAAAAGTAAGCTACAAATCAATGATGATGCTTCTCATCCTGATGTTGGGTATTGCACCTGCACTGGTATTTGGCCAGGATGAAGGAAAAAGCGAAGCTAAATCATCCTTCGACAAACACTTCTTCCTGCAGGCCAGTGGCGGAGTTTCGCAATTCTACGGCGATCTCAACGAGAAAAACCTCATTAACGAACGTGTCAATTTCTTTTACGGAGTTGGTGCAGGATATCAGTTTTCTCCCGTATTCGGCCTTAGGGGTGTTTTCAACAACGGATGGGCTGTCAGCACGCTTGATAAAGAGGATCTGAGGATGTCATCCAGTATTTGGGATGGACAGCTGCATGCAACCGTTAGTCTGACAAACCTGATATTTGGTTACAAGCCCGAGCGTTTTGTTAACCTGTACGGATTTGCCGGTGGTGCATTAAGCAACTTCTCATCAATCCTTTACAAAAACAGCAACGAGCAGGTGCTTGACCAGAACGGTCCGGATGCCGATCCTCCCTTCAGCACGGATCCAATGAGAGAATTTGTCGTTCCTGCCGGTCTCGGCTTAAATTTCCGTCTGGCAGAGCGCTGGGATCTTAATCTCGAGTACAACCTCCGCACTATGTTCACCGACGAGCTTGATCTTGTTGAGAGCGGGGATGGTAACGATGCTTACTCAACCCTTATGCTGGGAGCAACCTACAAATTTAAACCCAGTGCCAACCTGAAATCGATGCAGAAAGACTACGGTCTTGTAAAATATGAAACCACACCCGATCCTCTCGTTAGGGTTGGCGATACCGTTTGTGTAAACGTTAAGGTTACTTTCCCTCCAAAGTATTTTGCCAAGAAAGCTGCAATGAGTTTTCAGCCGGAAATCAAATATGCCGGAACAACCCGCAAGCTGAAAGCAGTTAACTTCCAGGGAGAGGAAGTAAATGGTGACGGCATCGTTATCAATTATAAAAACGGCGGCAGCTACACTTACGTAGACTGCATTCCTTACGAACCGGGAATGAATGTATCGGATCTTGTTGTTTCACCTACCCTTTATGAACCTAAGGAACCTGTAAAGATGGGTGCTACTCCCGAAGAAATCAGGGCAAAATACAAAGTGATTGACCTCCCCGAACGCAAACTTGCCGACGGTGTGATTATCACCGGTTCACGCATCATGCACGACGAAGACCTGATTCTTGCAGAACACGGTTACGAAAAAGAAACCATCATCAGCAAGGATGCTACCATCTATTTCCAGGTTAACATGCATAACCTCAACTGGAATCTTCCGCTCAACAGGAACAACGAGGTACAGAAGAAACTTGACGAACTTGCTCAATTTGTTCGCATGGGATACGCCATCCGCGACATCGACATCAATGCCTGGGCATCACCCGAAGGTGAGGAAAGCTTCAACCAGGGACTGTCGGAGCGCCGTGCTCAGGCCGGTAAAAAACATTTCATCGATATGGTAAAGAAGATGGCAAAGGATAAAAAGAATCCTTTCGTTATCGAAAAACCGGAAGAGAACCTGAAATTCAACACTTATGCCAACGGTGAAGACTGGAACGGATTTATGCAGGCTGTTGAAGCTTCGAACATTGGTGACAAGCGTATCATTATGAATGTGGTTAATTCTCAGCCCGACGTTACCAAACGTGAGCAGGAAATCCGCAACATGGCACTTGTTTACAAAGAAATCGAAGAGGATATTCTGCCTCCGCTCCGCCGCGTTGTTATTAAGGTTAACTGCTTCGAACCCAAGAAGAGCGATGAGGAAATTGCAAATCTTGCAACCAGCGATCCTTCGAAACTCGACAACAAGGAGCTGCTCTATGCTGCAACCCTTACCAACGACAACGACACCAAGCTTCGCATTTACAAATCGGCTACCACCCAGTTCCCGAACGACTGGAGAGGATACAACAATGCTGCTTACTATGAACTGATGAACAACCAGCTTGGAGAAGCCGCATCTCACCTCAACAAGGCCGACCAGATGGAGCCCGACAACATGGCTATCGTTAACAACCTGGGTGCTCTTGCTTCGAAGAAGGAAGACTACAAAGGCGCTGCCGTTCTCTACAATAAAGCTAAAACTCTCGGAGCCGATGTCAACTACAATCTTGGAATCACCAGGCTTGCTGCTGGTCAATACGATCAGGCACTTAGTATGATGGGCAGCAAGAAATGCAACACCAACGTTGCTCTTGCCCAGATCATGACCGGAAAATTGAGTGAAGCTGCCAACTCTCTGAAGTGCGCTCCTGAAAGCGGCCACAATTACTACCTGCTGGCGGTTGCCGGTGCACGTAGTGGTGACGCCAAAATGATGTTCGAAAACCTTGGTAAAGCCTTTGCTGCCGAGCCCGCGCTCAAAGCAACTGCTGCAGAAGACCGTGAATTTATCAAGTTCTTTACCGACCCGGAATTTGTAAAACTGGTTAAGTAAAGTCTTTAATAATACTCTGAAAAGAGCCGGCAGCTGCCGGCTCTTTTTTTTTGTATAACGTTTGCATAGTAATGATTGCCACCGTATTAAACCGGGATAATATATACCATTAGGAGTTATAAAAAAAATATGATACTATCCCAAAAAGTGTGTAAAGTGAGATTTTTCTAAATTTAAGGTTGCGAAACTTAAAAATTTAGAAGATGAAAAACCTACACTTTACACAAGAGCAAGTTACAAAGATTTTGGAAGAAATT